>ERZ772821.67-NODE-67-length-103695-cov-31.185469_pt1 | contig 103695 bp, 155 predicted proteins | sample MGYA00580859_ERZ772821 | MGnify/ENA primary metagenome ERZ772821 (study PRJEB29015, sample SAMEA2737674) | human gut metagenome | biome: human gut; feature: human-associated habitat; material: faeces | place: China | collected 2012 ...
ATTTGTTCTGTTGTATTTCTTATATCCATTGTACCAAACTTAAAATTATTTTCTATTATTTTCATTATTTTCCCTCCTTGTATATTAAATTTTTAAACATTTCGTATAGACCTGTAGAAGCTAGTCCACTAAACATTCCCGTTAGTATTACTTCTGCATTTATCCCATTTAGGTTCATTAATACATTAATTGCTAAACCTAATATTAGCATGATTAATGGTATGTACTTGTTTGGTATAAAATCAAGACTATTTTTTATAACAAAACCTACACAAAGGCATATTCCAACAACTACTATACTTAAATATTGTGTTAATACTGATAAATCCATTTATCTTTCCCTCCTTTCATTTTCTAAAATTGATATTCTTGTTTCGTGATTATTAAGCTGATTATGTATCTTATTTCTATCTTCTTGGCTTTTATTCATTTGTTCTGATAGAACCTGAATTGTTATATTTAATTTTGTTATTGTGTTGTTGAGTTTTACAATTACAGTAAAAATAGGAATCATCGTCGTAATAAAACCTAGAATTAACATTATTGTGTTATCTTGCATCTTCTCACCTCCTACTCATAAATGGCAGTTATACTCCAATTACTTCCCTTAAAACAAACTTTGAATTATTAAGATTATGATGTACGCCTCCATTGTTCGCATTACCTTGAATAGTAGTGTCTTTTATGTACAAATATTTTCTTGCATCGTTAGCAGGGTCAAAGTCTACTAAAGAGAAATACATACCTTTACCGTTGTATAACGATACAAATTGTTTTGGAACAAAAAAGCAATGAAAATTATACGGTTTAGCCCCGCTATCATAAGCACTAAAAATTAGTACAATACCACTTGTTTGTTGAGAGATTGGTTCGGATAAAGTTATTGTGTGGTCTGCTGTCATATATTGAATCCCACTCCATAAGACTTTTTGAATGACTTTATCCTGTTTACCATTTATCCAATCTATAACGTTCTTGTTGTCTAGTTGTAATGGTCCTCCTAATTTTTCATTATAAATTCCTCCAACACTAATTCCTTTATTCTTTAGTGCTGAAAGTAGCACTTTCCCACTATTAAGAGATACTGGTTCTGTGTCTGAACTCAATTCATCTTTAACCTGAACTTCTATGTCATACTCTACACCTAAAGTGAAGGTTTGTCCTGTAATTTCTTTTGAGTCACAGCTAAATGTGCCGTTTTCAGTGTTTATTGTAACCAATTGCTTTATTTCAACCCAACTGCCAAATTCGGTCTCTGTCTTGCTCTTTTTTCGAAATTGAATGCTTTTGACTGTGTTGGGTTTTGCTCCAAAATTAATATTTGCATATTTTCCAGATAGACTTATTAAGACTGTTTCCCCTACACCTTCTTTTCTTTCAATTTTAACACTTTGTAAAACAGTTTCAGAATATTCAACAATATCTAATGATTTTGTTTTGTCTTTTTGGTTTCCTCTGCTATCAACGGCAAAAACTGTTACTGTATTGTCGTCCATATTATTTATAGTTTTTGAAATTTCTGATGTTGAATAATCTAAGTTTTCGCTTTTGTTGCCAACCACAATATTGTAATATTTAGGTGTAGCACTGTTTTGGGTAGTCATCTTATTTGCACTTGTTATTGTTACTTTTAGATTACTATACTTTCTTATGTACTTTTGATTACTTTCCGTTAAACTTCCAGTTAAAGCTTTAGTTATTGGATTAGTATCTTCGCAATCAAAATTATTAAATACTGGGTCGCTATTTACTACATAGCCTGTAAAATTAACTGTACTTGTTCCTATTCTAGTACCACCACTATAAGTTGTAAGTTCCACTGTACCATTAGCCTGATTTTGATTTGGAATTTTAGCAAATAATTCATTTGTATTCCAACTATATGAAGCATCTATCCCTGTTTGTGTTCTAACTGTCTGTCCATTGAATTTGATAACTGCTGTATGCGTGAAACTAGCACTTTTTCGGTTAGTATATATTGTTATAGTTTCGCCAATATTGAAATTCTTTTTACTTAAACTTACTTCGGAAGTTCTAGGAATTGTAGTTAATTTTTTGGATGTTGACCCAGTTATTGTTCCTGCTGATATACCTGTTTGGAACGAGAAACTAGCATAAACGGTTTTCTCTCCGTTACTGTCGTGTGCCACGTCTAATGTCTTTTCAAAGATTGTTGTAGTCGCTTGGTAAGGTATATTATGACTAAAATTATATGATGTTCCGTCTATTGTACAAGTACCTGGCTTAGAGTATCCGTTATATGATTCTCCTGTTGTTGTTACTTGTACTCTAACAGTTATATTACTTTTATTGTTTGCTATATTCTGTGAGTTTTGTGTTATTGATATATTACTTGATATTGCCATATGCTCTCCTTCCTAATAAAGTAACAGCATATTTTTTGAATTAATTTGTTGAGTTTTCAAGAAATAGTTTCCTACTTCTATACTCTCTGTTGCTTGTATTTTGTAAAAATATGCTAAATCCTTATTAATTTGGAATATATTTATTCCTTTATATGTTGCTAGGATTTCGTCCTCATCTATAAACATAGTATTTTGATTTGCTTGAATCCAAAATCCTTTTTCGTCCATTTTATAATTCTTGCCATAAACTTCCCCAGGAAATTGAGTCCACTGAGTACACATAGTGTTATATTCAAGCTTTAAATCAGCAATTTCAACGAATCCCTTTATTGGTACTATATAATCAAATAGTTCAACACCTAAACTAGCACCAGTTGGTAATAAACTACTTGGAATATCAAGTGTTTCCCACTCTACAAAAGTAGTACCATCGTATTTTGCTCTCTTAACTAAATTTGTTGTTTTATTATTCCAATATAACCCTTTGTAAGGTGTAGGCTCTACATTTCCTGTATAGACTGCAAATGCAGGATAAAATGTTAATGCCACATAACAACTCTTGATTTCTGCTGTATCGTATATTATTGGTGTTTGATAATAGAATCCGTAGAAATATCTATAAGTCCAAACTTCTCTTGAACTCTCGTTATATAATGACATTTTTGTATCTAATATTTCCCACTGTGATGTTTGAGAGTTATATTTTTTAGGTAAGTATATCGTTGTATCTAACCAATTCTTGGTTGTATCTGTAGGTGCTGTGTTACTTACAACTACAGGAATAAAATCTGATTTCTTAGGTATTTCGATTATTTGCTCTATTTTAGTTAGATCTTTTAAATCATCTGGTGTCAGTATAATACCAGGCTCATATAATGAGTAGGGCTTTTCCACCTCTGTAAAATCTGCCTCATTAAGGAACATTAGTCCTACGCAGACATTTCCTTGTACTATACTGTTTTTTATAAAGTGTGATATTGCCATTTTGTTTTCATTTTGATTTAATGTAATAGGTTCTGTAATATTGAATATATGTGATACCGTATAGTCTTGTCTTCCATCAAGCTTAATAACTCGTCCACTCAGTGTATTTTCATTAGCATTTTTGCCGTTTGCCCAATATTCGTTAGAAGTTGTATAAGCGAAGTAGTTTTGAGCACTTAACAATGATTTTCTTGACAGTTCTGATACTTGCCAACCACTGTTGTACACATACATTTGATTTTCTATGTAACTTCCACTATTGGCAGTACAATACCAGTATGCTCCTTCAGTAGGACTGTCAGGTGGTGTATCTGACTCTTGATATGGATATTTAGCGTGTGCTAGCCAGAAATTATTATCATTAATCATTGCACTATTTCTGATTAGATTGTTTCCACCTACTCTTTTAGTTGCAAATTCTAAACTTTGATTGGCTAGCTCCAATGTTGCAAGCTTTTCTTGTGTTTGTTCGTTTATTTCTTTGACTGACTCTTTGATAGAGTCTGCTGTTTGACTTATTTGCGAGTCTGTTTCACTTTTTGTGTAGTAATTTTCTTTTACGTTTCGCTTGGTTTCGTATGTGTCGCTTAATCCATTATCTCTAACATATGTGATTTTCGCATTTGCTGTACTTGTTATATTATTAATACCTCTAAATAATGTAAAATGTCTTAATTTCTCCCACGCTTCTTTTTGGTCTTCTGTATAAGGTACTATTTCTTCTTCGGCTAGCTCGTATTCTACTCTGATAGGGTTGTTTGATAGCCAAGTTTTTAACTCTGCAACCGTGCTTGCTCTGCTAGTATTGATTCTTAATCTTATAAAATTATCTATAATACTTTGAATGCCTTCTTCATCAGTATTCCAAACGTTTCGATTAATAAATTTATCACAAATTAATGTGCTCGCCTTTTTCATATCACTTTTAGGTATACAGAAATATGAGGTGTTTGTACCAGTTTGGTTTGCTAGCGTATACCAACCTGTTTCTGTCCCATCCAGCACAACTTGTTTCCTACTATGATGTATTCCATTATCTACCAAATAAGAGTTTTTGTATAGCTTTTGTCCTTCTGATAATGGGAAGTATTCTGTTTGTTGTTGGTGGGGTTCGTAGTCTGTTACGACCATGCCTTTTTCTATCATTATCTTCGTAGTAAAGTTGCTATATGTTCCAGCTTTAACAACTAGTCGCATTGGAAAATTTTGTTCTTCTGTTAATGTAAAAGTTGCTTTGTTTCTTATAGCCGTTGCTATTGAACCATTCTCACCTAAATATATATAACTATTGTTTGGTAAACTATTAGTCAAACTAATAGTATAATTTCCTTCACTTAAATATCTTGAGCCTAAATTAACAGATGTATTTGAAGAATATGTGCCATTTATTGTTATTTCATTTCCTGCATATAGATTCTTTCCTACATCTTTTATCTCTAGAGAATTATATGGTACGTAATCTGTTGCTACTGTGCCTTCTTCTACTTGTATACCGTCGAGCATTTGTTGCAATGTTATTCCATTTCCTTCAGGTCCAATCCTAAACACAAGATATTTTACATTTGAAGGTGTTTTATAATTTTCACATTTGGTTGCACTTGAAGATACAATACCATTTATTATGTTGACACCTTGTGATGGCAAAACTTCTGTACATCCAACATAAAAGCCTTGGGCATAAGTTATAGCCTTACTAATACTATAATAAGTATTTGGATTACATTTAATATATCCAATATACTCATTTTCAGACTGTACAATACTAGTTATATCCATATACAATTGAAGGTAATCAGTTTTTTTATTAAACTTGTTCTTCCCCTCCAAATTCTCTATTTTGCTTAGATTATCTGGGCTAGGACTTGCTCCGTATTGCTCGTAATTCAAATCTGTTTCAGTTGCATTTAATATCATAACATCAGATATAGTATAGGTAGTACCAGTTGTATTCTTACCATAAAAAGCAATAACTCCATTTAAATCATCTTCAGTTATTGTTCTTGCTTTTCCATTACTCCATAAAACCTTGCTTGTTACTAAGTAAATATAATTCTCGCCATTTGTTTTAAAAACAATCTTGACACTATCTCCAACTTTTAAATCTGGTGCTAATTCTTTCAGTGTTTGTGACAATTGATTGTAGAGTGTTGTAGTTGTTAAAGTACCATCTCCATTATTGGTTAGAGTTGATGTACTCGTAACCGCATTAATATTAAACTTATTCTTTCCACTCCTTGTTGTTTGTTGGCTCTCGCCCTCTAGCATTATATCTATTAATGGTTCCGCAGATGCATCATCTATATATATGTTCTTTCCTTCTGCTGTACCTTCTATTTTTGTTATGTTTTCTACTGATTGCTCTACTGATGATACTTTACTAGTTATTCTTCCTTGTTCTAATTCAATTTTGGTTATTGACGAACTCGTTTCAGTTATAAAGTTAGCCAAACCCTCTATTCTTGCTACAGCCATTGTCCCTGTTGTAATAAATTTAGCATTTATTTGCCCATCCATTGTAATAGCTGTTTCGAAAGGTCCTTCATATCCTTTTGAACTAAATCCTATACCTCCTAATCCAAACCTCCAGACATTTTTAGCCTGTTCTTTTGGAAGTTTATCTAGTATTAAAATTTCATTATCATCTATATAAACATATCCATTTTTATTTAGAGAATTAATCAAATTTGTTTGTTTTTTTATAGTTATCTCTTGTTTTGATACTGTTTGTTTAATTGTTTCAATAGTATTTTTTATATTGTTAAATTTTGTTTTGACATCTCTTGTGTAATTTCCAAAAGTCAACGACTTCACTTTTTCAGAAATCAGATCATATTCATATTCTAAAACCTCTGTAAAAATATTTACAAAAGGATGTAAAACTTTTATTGTGTCCCCTATTTCTAACTCATTATTCACATTTGAATTTACTGTATAACTAACTTTAGGAACGCAATTTTCTTTTAAATATTTGCTTGCATTGTTTCTTAACTCTACTAATAGATTAGTTTCTGTTTGTTCCTCTGCTTCTAAATCTGTTTGAAAATCTACTATTTTTGTATACGATATTTCGTATTGCGTTTCGCTTTCTAAATATATTTCAGGCAATAAAAGTCCATCATATCCAACTGGTAAAATTTTTGTGCATACATTAGACCAGTCCTCAAAGATCTCAAATCTCTGCATATTTTTACCGTAAACAATAGTTTCGCCATTATCTTTTCCTATGCTTTGTTTAAAACTAATATCCCAGTTGTCTGCTTCAAATACTCCTCCCCATCGTTCTTCAAATACTTGCCAAGATTCTAATAAAGTCTTTCTTATGAAATATGCTGTACTTACGTTTTCAACATTTGAGTCAATAGAAAAAGGACTGGTTTTATCAGTCCTTTCATTAACATATTTTAACCCATTCTGGCCATTTAAATTAGTTGGTCTTACATCTAAAAGTACATATCTTCTACTATCAAACATTACATGTTCAGCTGTGAATTTTATTTTTCTATTCGTATATGTTATGCTATCATTTATTCTGAATGCTTGTGGTTTTAATTTAGATTTTGTTTTTACTACACATAGCTTATCGGCTTCTATATACTCTTTATATTTAATTGGGATTTCTACTTCAATATACCATCCATTTAAAGACTTTTTCTTAATTTCATGACAATGTAAAGGATTAATAATAATGTTTCCTGCTGTTTTAAAATCTGTATCAGTTGCATTAAATATTTTAATCATAGCCATCTGTCCTTTCTTTTTATTTTGACAGTAGCTGAGCCACTATGTATTACGATTGCATTGTTTCCTACTTCTAATTTTGGGTATTTGTATCCTATTTCAAGATTTCTGCTTCTATTAAGGCCTTCGTATACAACTGTTTTTTCTTCACAATCTATTTCTACATAAGTATCATTTTCACTAAACGTATATTTAAACCTAACATCACCTAAAGTTAATTCAATACTATCACTTGAACCTTTTTCAATTCTTATTATAGGTCTGCTTGTTTTATTTCCTTCGTTTTGAACATTATTTGTAACTACTATATAATTATCATCAGCTTTCTCCCAAAATGGAGCTCTGATAAAATTAGTATCAATAATTTTGATTCCTGCTGTCCTTTTTGGTTCTAATTCCGCATAAAATCTTGCTTTCGTTTTTCTTCCTTTATATTCTAACTCTCCCTCACCATCTAGCCACGCAAGGATATCATCAAGTTTGTTAGGATTCAAACATTGCACATAAATAGGTCTTTCAATATAAGAATAACCTAATTCATCAAAAATAGCACCATCTCTTCCTTCTATTTCTGTAACTTCATATTTCTGTGAAGCTTTAGCTAAAAAATGTTCTTCTTCTTCAATTATAACTTGCATATCTGTATTTGATATTCCTTTAAATTTAAACATTATAGCACCTCGTATAATTCATTTTTAACTATCCTTGCAAAACCATCTTCATCTAATGTTAATTTACAAGAATTTAACGCTTTAATGAAAGCAGAATACAATATATTAAATAATTTATTATAGTCTATATTCGCGCTAAGATCTCCAGTACGTTTAAATTTAAGATTAACATCAGAATTAATTGAATCCAGAGAATCCAATACATGCTCAGCTACTTTATCCGTTTGCTTGTATAAATTACTTTCTTCTGTTTCTATTCCTTTTTCCATTCCGCTTCATCACATTTTTAAATATTGCTCTTGTTTTCCTTGACGGAGAATGAATGTCAAAAGCTTTTCTTAATCGGTTCAATATTCCATCTGCAATTCCTTTCGCTTTTGTAAATAAAGAAGGCTCGCTTTTTTCCATTTCTTCGAGCATCGGTTTCATTGCATTTTTCATTGCATCTTTTGTGCCTTTTGGCATAACACTATAACTTTTCATTATAGTATCAACCATTTTTTGATTTTCTTTAGATATATCCCCACCATACATTTCTGTATTCGACAACATGGCAAGCCAAACTCCTAGTTGTTCTGCCTCACTTTTAGACATATTTTTATACATTTTTTCCCAGATTCTTTTTTCTTCGTCTGTATGCCTATAATTTTCAGCTTGTATAGCCTTGTTTTTATTATATGTATTCAAAAGCTTATTATTCTGTATACTATTTATTGTCTCATTATGTCTATTCTCCTCTTGCTCTTGTTCCCAGTTATAATGTTTTATATGTTCTGCGAAATCGCCATCTTGGTTTGCTCTTTCAGCATATCCTTTTGTATATGCTTCTAATACTTCTGCTACTTCTGCATTTGCTACATCTATTTTTGCTTGTTTTTGTGCCATTATATTATTATATTCAGTAACATAAGCCTCATTTTGCATTGTTGCATGTTCTCCATATTTTTGATTTAATAAAGCAACTTCTTCTATTGTTCCTTGCTCTATAAGTTGTTTTGTTTGTTCTGACTGTTTTTGTGCTGTTGCAATCCATTCTTGTGATTGTACTTTATACTCATCTAGACTGCCTTGAAAAGTTTCTGCATTTGTTACTGCTTGTTGAGTTATAGCTCCTGCGATTTGTTGTTGAATTTGTATCTCTCTGTCCTTTAGCTCTCTCAATTTTTTAAAATATTCATCTAATTGAGTTATTTCTTCTTGTGTATACCCTCTACGTTCATCTGATGCAGTTTTGCAAATATCAGTTATTCCTTTTTGTACTTCATCCATTTGCGTTTGTAATTTTTGTTGTTCTTCATTAGTTGCAAACATCGTTGTATTAAAACTGTCTAAATATCCCTCCGCACTCTTTAAACCATTATAAAAATCTGATACCCCTTCGCTCATATTTTCGAAAGCTTCCTTAGTTTTCTTTTGACTTTCATTAACAGCAATAGCAATTCCCGCAACAGCTAGTCCTATTGCTGTACATGCTAATCCCACTGGGCTCGTTACTACAGCAAACACTTTTGCCAATCCATTAACTGCTTCAGATGTAGATGTTATTTTGCCTCTTGCTACTCCTATTGCTTGAGTAAAAGTCCCTATTCCTTTTATTGTTCCACCTATTACTGATGTTACTTTTCCAATTATCGTAACCAAAGGTCCTATTGCCGCAACAATAAGTCCTATTTTTACTATCATATTCACTTGCTTATCTGACAATGTACTAAACTTATCAATCCATTTTCCAAGTCCTTCTATTACTTTTTCAATACTTGGCATTAGTTTGTTTCCGAGAGTAATAGCCATATCTTTTAATTTATTAATTGCTATTTTTATTTTACTTTTTAGAGTATCATATCTTTTATTTGCTTCATTTGTTAATGCTGTATTATTCTTCCATGCTTGTGTTCCTGTATTTATTGCATCATTAAACAGGGTCCCAGCATTTGCTGCACGCAACAAAGAATCTCTTAATCTAACTTCAGTTAGCCCCATTTCAGAAAGCATTGTAATTGCGCTTTCGCCTTTGTTTTTAGCATCTCCTAAGCCTTTAATGAACTCTGATAGTGCACCTGCAGCATCTTCTTTCCATGCTTTTTTAAATTGCTCTGTTGTCATTCCTGAAACTTTTGCAAAGTCTTCAAGATTTGTTCCTGCTGTTATCAATTGTTTTAATTCTGTGCTTGTCATCCCAATACTTTGTGACAATTCTTTAAAGCCCATTGAATCATTTGCAGACATCAATTCTAATTCTCTTAATGTCATTCCTGTCTTTTTTAGTACTGTATCTAACTTTTTGCCACCTTGTTCAACAGCATTTTGCATTTTTACCATTGCCTTAGAAATTGCTGAACCACCCATCTCTGCTTCTATTCCAACTGAACTCAATGCTGTTGCCAACCCTAAAATTTCCGCTTCTGAGAAACCAACTTGTTTTCCTGCACCTGCTAACCTCATGGCCATACTTACAATATCCGCTTCTGTTGTTGCATATTTGTTACCCAAATCAACAATTGTTGATCCTAATTTGTCAAAGTCTTTTTGTGACATTTGAGTTATATTTGCGAATTTTGCAAGCTGTGAAGCAGCCTCATCAGCAGTAAGATTTGTGGAATTTCCTAGATCTATCATTGCTTTTGAAAAATCTAATATGTTTTCTGTCTTTATTCCTAACTGTCCTGCCGCTTCTGCTACTGCTGATATTTCTGTTGTAGAAGAAGGTATTTCTTTTGCCATGTCCCTAATGCCCTGTTTTAACTCTTCCATCTGTTCTTTCGTTCCATCAACTGTCTTTTCTACTCCTGCAAAAGCATCTTCAAAATCTATTGCACTCTTAGCACTTAAAGTTAAGGCTGATATACTTGCAGCAGAAAACGCAGACAACTTCTTGCCTGCGTTTTCTATTTTCTTTCCTGATTTTTCAACTTTTTCTCCCCATTCTTCTATCTTTTTACCATTGTTATTAAGTTGGTCTTTCATTGCTTCCAACTTTTTTGTATGAGATATTATCTTTAATTCTGTTTTTTCAAGTTCTTTCCTTTTTTTTACAAGTTGTTCTTGATTTTTCTTTTTTGCCTTCGTGTCACTTTCTTCAGCATTTTCTAAATTACTTATTTCTGCTCTTAAAGCAGTAGCTTTTTCTTTTTGTAATTCAATAGCTTCTCCTAAATTTTTTATTTGAAAATTCAATTTTTCTGTTATTGGTGTCGTTTTATCCCATTGTGCTTGTGCTTTTTTAAATTCAAGATTATTATCGCTAATTGCACTATTAACTTCTTTTAATGTTTTTACAAATTTTGCAGAACCTTCTTCTTCAAATATAAGTCCTACTCTTTTTAAATCATTATTTGCCACTTTTTTCACCTCTTTTTAGGCATAATAAAAGCACCAGATTAAATCTGATGCTAAATAAAAAAATACTTGCATTTGCAAATGTTTTTTATTAATATATTTTATTATTTCCAATTTGTAGTGATATCAAATCATATTCTTCATATGTTTCATCTACAAATTCTATAATCATCCAGAACTTTTCGCCATTTACCTTTCCTTCTATTTTATATCTTAATCCTGTTTTTATAAATTCGTAATCTCCTTTATAACTTGAATAGTCTGGTTTATATAAATTATCTTCTAAGACCATTTGAGCATAAGTCATTAATTCTATTCCGTCTGGTTCTTTACTTGTATTATTTTCTTTACTATTAGAGCCAAATATGCAAAAGTATAATACAATGCAAATTATAATAAATGCAATAAATCCTATTATCTTGTATTTAGATTCTATGTTATTATTATTCATCCTTGTTCATCTCCTAGTGGCAAACTTTACAAGCTGTTCAACCTTCTGCAAAAGCTTACTTCATTATTGTTTGATACTCATTGTTTTTTAATATTCTACTTATTGTCTAATTTACCATTTATACTATCTAGCAAATCGATTATATCTGAAAAGCCTTTTATAAATGCAAACAGTACAATTCCACTAAATAAAAATGTAAATCCTGCAATTATCTTTTCATTGCTCCAATTCACAAAAGCAATTATTATACAACAAATTAATTGAAAAGCATTTATAAATCTTAAAGCAACTGTTTTATAGCCGCTTTCGTAATTCTCTTTTTTTATGTTTTTTTCTTTTTCATAAATTTCAAAATCTAATCCACAGTATGGACATTTTTCGTCTAGTTCACTTACTTTTTTATTACATTTTGGACATTCCATAATATCACCTTCCTTATTACATTTTACCTTTTGCAGCAAAACATTGCAAGGAAAACAATTCGACATATTTTTACATTTTTCTACATTCTGTGTTTTAAGTTGTTCATATTTATAGTATTACCTTTTTTTATATCTGGTGTATTACTTATTACAAAATTAATAATTGATTCAATATCTTCTAATTTTACAAGTCGCACCGCTTGTCTATATGTTAAAGGCTCATCATAATTTGATGCTATTATAGCATATAAAATTTGGTTTGTTGCATACATTGTTTTTGTATATCCATTTTTATCTTTTTGTCCTTTCGCATCTTTTTTTAATTGTTCTAGTCCGCCTTCATAATCCTCAATATATTCTAAAAAAAGTGATGTCACCTCTAAAATTATCTTTTCTCCATTTTTTAATTCTATTTCCATATTATTACCTCATATTCTTATATTATTTTCTTATGAAAAGGGCTCTAAATCAATTCTAGAGCCCAACTTTTTTCTAAGTTCCTGGTGTAATTGCTGCAGCTAGTCCTGCATCATCTAAAATTGGCTTTGCAAAGAATAGTTCTTCTGTTAATCCTTCTGGGAAATTTGACATTTCATTGTTTACATATGTTTTTTTATCTCCTAAGTCATTATATGCATAAGCTTTTATAGTTACTGTATCATTTTGCTCTGAAAAGCTCTCTTCTTTTGTTGCGATATCATCTGTATTTTCTACTAATTGGCATTTAGGGTACCAAGCTAACTCAAATTTTCCTTCTAGCTTTTTTACAACTTTTCCAAATGCAAAGAAAGGTCTTGTGGCTGTTCTTCCAGAACGGTTTAATCCTGCTGTACCTATAACATCTCCTCTCATTTTTGCTAAATCTTCTGGGTCAAAAGCAACTACTTCTACTGCCATCTCTATACTTTCGTTTTGATTTACTGTTGTATAGTCTTGTCCTGAAGCTCTAACCACAGCTACCTCAGAGTTTTCTGTAGTTCCTATATTTTTTACTACATTACTTTTTGTGACATTTGCTTCATATGTTGTTGTGAAATTGCCAGAAGCATCTGGTGTATTGAATGCATAGTATAATGCACCTACTGTTTCTTTTACCATAGGTTTTTTTGTATTAATTGCCATTTTAAAATCCTCCTTTTAATAAAAAATTACCAAGTTTTTATTCCTAACTTGGTAAGCATTTTTTTATAATACTTTTCTTTATTTCTATCCCATACTGGGTATAGATGTTCTTGAGCATTCATTTTTACAGTTCCATGCTCAAGCATTGGGCCATAATATTTGCCCCATCCTGCCTCTACTTCTTTGTTTTTCTTTTTATATGCAAAGCACTTAATTAAGTGTGTGTAGCCTGATTTTCTAATTTTTGAAATTGGTTTAGGAAGTTTTAACAAATCACCAACAAATTCTTTAGCACCTGTCTCTAATACATCTACTGCATTGTCTGCGCCATCTATATATTTTTCCAAAATTTCAGACATTGCCTCAAATCCACTATATCCGTAAACTTCATTAGACATTTTCTAATACCTCTAGTGAGAAAAATGAATGCCAACGCCTTGTTTCTGGATCATATTCGTGTTGTATCGCAGGAAATAGCTCTATATTATTCAATAAATGTTTTAGTTCCAAAAGTTTCGTATGTCTTGGTCTGTCAGCTATTATAGAAATCTGATAAGTAACTACAGTGTTATAATCTTTTCCACTTGCTGTTTGGTCTTCCCAATAATAATCCCAAAAACAAACTCTAACTTCGTCTTCCATAATTTCATCAGTCGGCGTTCCTTCTTTTATAGGTATCTTTAACTTTTCTAGTAATTCAACTAATTCTTTTTTTGTCATAAATCTTCCTCCAATTTTACTCTTGGATATTCCTCAAGAGTTAAATCTGTCTGCTTAAATCCATCATTATTAGTAAAGTGATAGGCATTAAACACTTTGTGATATTCATTGCCTATTTTTACAACATTTAAAGAGGTTATTTCTTTCATTTGAGGTATTCTAATTTTTAAAGAGAGCTTTCTTTTTCTTTCTTCGCTTTCAAAACGAAGTTTGTCTGATATTGATAATTCTTCAAACCATACTTCCTTTTTCATATTTTTTAAATATTCAACAGGATAAGTATTTTGGGTTTGTTTTATAGCAAAAAGCTTAAGTTTTCCATCATTATATGTCGGAAGGCTTGTAATATTTTGCTTGTAAGTCAGCATAATCTCCTGCGTATAACTGTTTAAATTCAGCAATTCTGCCAAATCTTCTATACATTGCATAATTCTTTAACAAGCCTCTTGCTGTTAAGTCTGCATCATAATCAATTTTAGCTCCAGATTTGCTATTAATATCAAATTCAGCTTCTTTTATTAGCTTTTCTATAACCTCATCTTCTTCATTTGGCGAAACATGTTGCTCTGATCTAATTTCCTCAATTAATTTTTTAATTTGTGTATTGTTCATTATACACCTCTCTATTCTTCTATTTTTTTAGCAGATTCCTCTTCAATTTCTTCAATTAGAATTTTGCCTATTTTATTTTTCTTAGTTGTCAATTCTTTAATTCTTTTTTGAGGTATGTCTTCAAGTTTAATATCTTCTCTAGGATAAATGTCATTCACCTCATAAATATGGTCATTGTCTTTTAGATCTTTAAATTTCTCAATTACTTTGTAAGCCATTTTTTAATTCCTCCTATTTATATTCAGGAGCTTATATCTAAGCTCCTGGTGTTTCAGTATTTGTTGTTACTGTTCCCTTTACACTTGTTTCTACAGTTCCAATAACTTTTACAGGAGCAACATATTCCTCTAATTTTGTTACATCAAAAACAAAAGCTGTGTTATCATCTGTTGCCCTACCATTTGCATATCCTTTTCCTATAACAACATCAGCATCATCTAGTGCTTTTACTTCTTCATAATTTTTTATTCCAAAATTTGATAATCCCATTGTATATTTTTTAGGAATTACTAAAGCTGCTTTTCCTTCTGGATTATTAGCAGAGCTTTTAACAACGAGGTTTTTGTATGAGCTTATCATTCTTCCTTCAGCATCATATATTGCAGGTGCAACATAATCTGCTTCATCGTTTGGATGGCAAATTAAAACTAATTTATCAAATGTCCTCTTACCATCTCTTGATAAGTATTTTTTTGCAGGTGCTAGTCCCTTTGGAGTAAAGTTAGTTAATGTTGTATTAACTGTTTTATCTTTTTGTGTTTTATCTGAATTTGCTGCAGAAATTTGTTTATAAATTCCTATAGGTTGTTTTACCCCATTTCCTTGTAAATATCCATATTCTAATCCATCATTTAAAGCTTCTTTTAGTATAGCTGTAAAATATTTATCTACAAATGGCAACGATAAGTCGCTGATTCCTTTTGGTATTACTAAATAAACTGAAAGTTTGTTTACATCCATATTTAATGTTTCAAATTCTGCACTTAATTCTCCAGTAATGCTGTCAGTTAATGCACCCCATGCATAAGTACCGCTTTTTTCTGCGACAATCCATTTTTTAACATCTGCTGGAGCAAAGTTTACGTCTGATAATATTCCGCTATCTTTTTTAACGTCTTCCATTGTCACATCAATGATTGAGGTTGGAAGTATATCAATTTGTTTAGCTGTTATTGCTTGTTTTACATCTTTTAAAGCTGTATAAAAATCTTTTTCTTCTTTTGATAATTTTCTTAAGCCTAATGTTTTTGCATAATTAGCATCACTTTCTGCTTTGTTTGCTTGTTCTTGAATTTCTGATATTAAATCTTCATATTGAACTGACACAATTTTGTCCATAGCTTCAATAACTGCTTGTGATTTGTCCTCTGTTTCTTGAAGAATTTTTAAAGCATCTTCTCTAGCTTGTTTCATTTTTGTTTCATTAATTTTCATAATTTTTTACCTACCTTTTTTTAATTTTTTGTATTAAAAAAAGATGCCCATGCATCTTCTTTAATCGGTTTTTCTTGACGTGTATCTAATAGCTCTTTAGTTTTTTCGCCTTCTTTAGTTAGGCTTTGAACTATGCTATTAGCAACATTTTCTGATATTTCTTTTATTGTTTCTCCATTAAGTTCAACTTTTTGTTTTTTATCTTGTTTCTTTATTTTACTAACAAGATTGAATATAGCTTTATTAGCATATTGATTAATGGTATTATCTTCTTCTGTTTCTATTAATTCATCTGCAAATCCCTTATCTAAACATTCTTGGGCTGTCAAATAAGTTTCATCAGACAATAATTTTTCTAGTTCTTCTTCTGTAATTTTAATTTTAGACAAATATGCTGCTTTATAAGCCTCTTTAACTTTGTCCATATCATCTGCAGTTTTTCTTAATTCCTCTGCATTTCCTAGAACATAAGTCCAGCAATTATGTATCATCATTAATGATGTTTTTGGCATATATACTTTATTTCCAGCCATAGCAATAATAGATGCTGATGAAGCAGCAATTCCATCTATATATACATTAATTTGTGCTTTTAAGCTCTTTAATAAATTATAAATTGCTAAAGCTTGAAATGTTTCCCCTCCACAAGAATTTATATGAACATTTAATTCTGACATTTCTCCCAGTTCCTCAAGTTCTTTTTTAAACCCCCAAGCCGAAACATCATTTTCAAACCATTCATAAGATGTTATATCTCCATAAATATAAACACTTGCACTATTCTCGCTTTCTTTTTTAAAACTGTAAAATTTATTCTTCACTTCCTGCACCTCCCTTCACATTTTCATAATTTTTTGTAAGGGCGTGTTCATTTGCCCAATCCTCATCTATATAAGGTAATCTTAAAAACTTATTTATTTCATTTCTGCTAAATTTATTTGCTGTCAGTTTATCAATGCCAGTTCCGCAATCTAAAACATCTCTATGAGAAATTGTACTTCTGTCAAATTTTACATATTCACCTTTTAAATAACTTTGTTTTCCTACAAGAGATATATTGAAACCGTCTTCTATTAGTTCATAATACAAATCCACTGCAAAAGTTATAAAATTATTCAAGCCATTTGACTTGTCTGTAAAATCGCCAAAAAAAACATCAAATGGGATTTTCCATTTTTGAGCTACTGTTTTGCTTATTCTCAAGAATGTATTTTCAAAATCCGTTAGATTTTTTTCCTTGTTTTGATTCAAATTTGTTAAATCGAACATTTCAGATAGCAATATAACTGCATCATCTTCTTTAAATAACCCATCTGTTATTCTTTCTTTATAATCTTTCAAATCTAATTGTTGTCCAGTTGCTGCATCCATTAACATTGGTTGTCCACCAGGCTTTTTCAATTTCCATTTTCCTGTATTTGCTTTTATAAAGCTACCTTGTGCTGCTTTCAGTATTTTTCCTGTATTTCGTTTAAAATTTTCACCTGCTGTTCTTAGTAAATTATTGTTTAGACAAAAGTAAATAGTGTTATCTGTTGTGTATTTCTTTGTAGCACTTATAGAATTTCCTTCTGCATCTGATATCATTATATCTGTAAATACTTTTTCCTTTAGAATTTTATCGCTAATATTAAATCTATCTGCAACATATAAATACTCGTTGTTAGAGCCATTTATTAAAACAAGTGCTGAACTATCAACTAACAATTTACAAACTAATTTATATAAAAAACTTGTTCCATTTTCATTAAAATTAGGCTGTATATTTAAGGTCCAATACAAATTTCCTCTACTTTCTTCAATTTTATTTTTTTGCATTTCAAAAGTTTGTATCTCTGTTTTAGCAATAGTGCTTGCTATTAAATCTATTGCATGAGCCTCTGCTATTGTATATATATAATTTTCTAAATCGTTTTTTCCAAACAGTACATCTAATATATCTACATATTCTCCTTTGTCATTTTTAAATATTTTATCTAGAAACATTGCTTCACCACCTAAACATAAATAATTTCTTCATCTAAAAGTTCCTGAACACTCATTGCTGCCACAAAAGCCATAAAAGGATCATTCTTCCTTAATTTGGGTTCTATTTTTTCATATTTTTTGTTTCCATCTTTTCCTGTTTTTACACAAGTATTATTTATCGCCCACCTCATAATTGAGCTATTTCCTATATTTATTTCACCTTCTGCAAAAGCAACTTCAATACGAGGAGCAACTATTGCTGCAATACTTGCAGGATATCTTATCATTCTTACCAATCCATAAGGATTATCTTTTGTTTCCACTGATACCCCCATTTCTTTAAAAATTTGTTCTAATAATTTGTATCTATATGTATCTAATACAATTTTTTTAACATTATATTTACTCATTTCTGATAAAATCCACATTATCATTTCTCTTGCGTCTATACTTTCTTTGTTTGTTATTTCAAAATCATTAAATCCATCCTGTCCAATATTTTGGAAAGGAAATTTAATATCATTATAGAATTTATTTTTAGAACAAATCCAAGTTCTTTGTCTCCAAATATATTCTCCATCTCTTTTAAATAGAAAGCCTGCACTTGCAAAGTCATTTAATGATGCAAAGTCAATTCCTACTATTGCTGTTCTTCCTTTTATTTCTCCTGTTGGTCTTTCAATTTCTTTTTCCTCATCAATATAAGATGCTTTCAAAATTAGCTCCCACTCAACAACAGTTTCTTCATTATCTTGTTGTGGCAAATTCATCCTTTTCGAATAAAATTCTACTCTGTATGATTTTTGCTTTTGCATTTTCAAATAATCTTTAATAATTTCATTTTCTAAAACAGGCATAAATCTTAAACTAGGATTAGCTTGGACCCAAGCAGTTATATCTATATCTTCTTTCTGTCCAGTTTCTAAAAATTTTTTCATTGGTTCATCAACTGTTTTCTTGTCCCTTATTTTGTATATAATTGGTAATAATCCTAAAAAATTTTGTTCACCATTTAATACATTGTTTGCTAAAGCTATTTTTTCATCAAGTGGGCCTTCCCTTACCTGTCCATTTGTTGTAATTGTAACGGTTCTTGCATGTTTAATTTTTCCTAATCCAGAGCTGTATACATTAATTTGTTTATAATCTTCATACGCATGATATTCGTTAAATATAATCATTCCTGTTTGCTTACCATCTTTTGTCTTAGCATTTGCTGTGTTGTATCTTAATGTAGAATGAGTTATTTTATTAATTACTTCTGTCTTGTTCCAATAGAAGTATTTTCTCATTGTTTCTTTATTGTCTTCTAACATGTTGTAAACAACATTAAATGAATTTAAAGCCTGTTCTTCTGACGTTGCGACAATATCAATGTGATAATTCTTAATTCCATAATAATGAGTCTGCAAAAAGTTTGCTAATGGCATTATCATTCCATCTTTTCCATTTCCTCTAGCCATTAATATTAAGATGTCTGGAAAGATAACTATATCCAAATTGTTCTTGTCATACATAAAAAATAAAGCATAAGCAAATTTTTGATAAGGAAATAATTTATAATACCATTTTTCACAATATAGTATTGCTTTTTTGAAGGTTTCTTCATCAAAAAAAACATCATCTCTCGACAATGTTGGCTTTACAATATTTTTAATTAACAATTTAATTTCATCATCTGTTTCATTTGGATTATCTTCAACAAATTTTATATATTCATTTATTTCTTTACAGTAGATCATCTCCTCCACCTTCTTTCGGTGTTTGTGATGGAGCTTTTAAATCTAAATCTTGTAAAATTTTAAGTTGCTGGCCATTTACTTTCAGAATATCTAAAACATTGTCATTTTTCTTCTCAGTTAAGAATCCATTTCCAGTCATAACCTCTATTCGGAGCCCATTCTTATTAATATCTGCTTGCATTTTTCTTTTTAACTTCTCAAAGTTTATATAGTCCTCAACCAAACTCTCAAAATGTTTTCCAAATTTGTTTTGTTCTATTAATTGATTTAATAAATCTTCTCTTATTTGTTTTATTTCATCATTTTCCTTAGTGTTCGCCATATTATACCCCCTTTCACGTGATATAATTTAAAAAATTAAACAGTTTTGACCACACACCCGCTCTCCTTAAGCTCGTTTTAGTCCGAGATTTTGATGGGGGTGTTCCGCTTCTAAATTTCTTTATATTTATATTCTATCTTTGATTGTATTGGTTTCCTATTTTTCATTTATACTTAAACATAATAATCCATCTATTATTTCTATCTTGTAAGTATGTTCTAAGTGTTGTATTTGTTTTCCTTGTGTAAATGTATTGTCAAATAATCCTAAACTTTGTAATATCATATTACATTCTTTTTGAGGTATATTAGATAATAACATTATTGTATTTTGCATAACTGTTATAACTTTAATTACATGACTTATTTGTGCATCAACTTTAAAACTATTTCTTGCCAGGCAATTAAAGAATATTTTCATTGCTACTACTATTTCTTCATCATCTAACAAATAACTTGCAGATATTCCGTTGCCAAAGCTAATTACTCCAGCTCTTTCTTTATTGCCATTTATGTCTGTTGCCTCGGTTTCTTCTTTTAGTTCCGCTTCTATTTCATTAATCTTATATGCCTGCATTAAATGTTCTAACTTCATAGTTACCACCTTTCTTGCGTAATTCTTTTTCTTTTTCTATATTTAAATCTATTTCTATCTTCTATAATCTCATGTGCTTCAAAACTTAAACTTACCATATTATTAATATCTAATGCTAAATCAGGTCTTTGTTTAATTGGTATAATATGATGTACTATTTCTGCTTTTATTATTTTGATTTTATTTGGAAAATGTTTGCCATCATTCCATTTACCTAAAAAAAATTGACATTTCCCTTTATCTCTTTCTAGAACTTTTTCTCTCGCTATATCAAAGTCTGTAGAATTATAAAACTTATCTGTATTTCCTCTTGCTATTTCAAATTCCCAATTATAAGATTTCCTTTTTTTTCTTCTTTTTTTCATTTTTCTTCTTAAAACACTTATTGTAAAATCTGCACATCTTGCATTGTGTTCTTATACACCTTTCCAAATTCATTACTTCTCCACTATAATAGAAAAATAGAGCCAAACATTAAATATTCAGCTCCGCAAAAGTTTATATTTATTTTTCTTGATATTAATATTATAGCACGTTTTTTTAGCAAAAAAGGTCAAAAAAAGGTCACTTTTTTTATAATAAAAAAAAGAGAGTAGGTTTCTTTATTTTACCCACTCTCAGTCTCTATTATAGAAGTAATAGATACGTGCTATTTATATTATAACAAATATTTTTATATTAATCAAGTTCTTCTATCTTTATTTTCAAAGCTTCTTGTAATACTTGTGAGAAGTTTATATTTTTCTTTTCCGCTTCAACATTTAGCCACTCTGGAATACTTAATGTCTTTTTTATTGCTTTATTGCTATGCTTTTTATAATACTCCTCCATATCTATATCTATTAATGCTATAAATTCATCTTCATTTAATTTTACCTTATTTAATTCTTGTGTAGCTATAGGATAATCTTTACAGTCTTCCAGATATAATCCCATTGCTTCTTGAGCCATACTAAACGCTTCTTCTATACTTTTCCCAAAAGTACTACAACCCTTCAGGTCAATAAAATCAATTAAATAACAATTTTCAGTTTTATTAAATTTAAAAATAGCAGGATAAACTTTCTTTTTCATTCTCAACCACCTTCTTCATTTTAGAAAGGAGTGCATGCCCCAAAAACAAAATACTATGTATATGGAAGGGCTTATTTCAGCCCTGTCCTTTTCAAGATTGTATTTACTGTTCCGATTGGTATATCTTTTCTATGTACTGGTATTATTTCAACTTGTTGTCCGTTTTTTCATTTTTAAGTGAGAACCGATTTTGAGAAACTTTATACCAACCGTTGTCTTCTAACAATCTTATCAGTTCTCTTGCACGCATCTATTTTCCTCCCTTCTGTATATAATTATACTACGTATTATTACGTATGTCAATGATTTTATTAAAAAAATTTTAACTTACAACCATTATGGATGTAAGTTTGGTGTTACTTTTTTTAATTCTTCGTGTACCGTATAAATTAGTTTTCTCTTCCTTCGCTTATACGTTTCTTCGCTTATGTGTAACTTATCTATAACATCCCATTTATTATCATTTCCGCTTCAAAAACTCTTCTTCAAAAATCTTATTTGCTAAATTATCAACAAGTTGTAATGATTGTACCACTGCTTTATATTCTTTTGTGCATTTCTGTAATTTTTTATCTTCTTGCAAAAGTATAACACTGTTTAATACCTTATCTGTTACTTTATATGGTGCTTTTGGCATGCCATCAAGTACTGACGAGTTTAGTCCCATTATGTCCAATTTAATATTCATTATTGTTATGCAATTGTAATTGTATCTTTTTAAACAACTCTTTGCTTCTCTGTAATCTTCTTTACTTAATTTCATTTGTACCTCCTACAAATATTTTTTTAAATCTTCTTTTCTGACTGCTAATGTTAACTTGCCTAACTCAAAACTTATAACTCCATCTTTATCTAATATCTCAAACTGCTTTTTTACTACTGTATCTCCATTTATCATAACCATTTCAAGTTTATTCATTTGTACCTCCTAACTTTTTTATTTTTTTAACTTATTTTCAAAGTATTGTTTAATACAATTTTTACAGTTTTCTTTATCTGTAAATTCATTGCAATTTTCTTTTTGACCCATTTGCTTGCAAATATCTTCGTCTATATCATGATTATTTAGCATTTCTGACATTAAATCTATTATTTGGTCTTTTATTTCTATTTCTTTATTCAATTCAAACGTATAATCTACTGCCTTTTCTATATCTTTACTTTGAAATTCATTCATATTTTCTAGTTGATTTATTTTATTTTTTAATTCTTCATTCTCTTTTCTTAATTCTTTATTCTGCTGTGTTAAGTCAATTCTATCTGCATTTGCATAATCTAATTTATTTTGTAATATATGTGTATCTTTATCCCATTTTGCTCTTAATTCTTCATTTTCTTTTTGTGATTCTTTAATTTGTTGTTTTAATTTTTGTTCTGTTTCATAACTTCCTTGTTCTAAACTATTCCATTCTTCCCAAGCCTGTTCTTTTTCTTCCTTTAATATTTCATTCTCTTTTAATACTCTTTTGTAATCTGATAAAATATGTTGCATAGCATAAGCTACATTTTTACTTCCATCACAATGTTTTCCTAAAATTGTATTAAGTTCATTACAATTACAGTAATCTTTTTCTAATATTAGTTCTATATATGTATTTATTTTTGTTATATCTTCTTCTATACTATTTTTCATTCTTCCTCCATTTCTAATGTGTTTAGTAACATTTGTTTTAAATTATTTAAAACTGGTTTAATATTTTTATGTAACTCATCATTATAATGCTTAAATTCTTCACTTTCTATCATATTTGAAAAGCTTGTACCAATATTTAAGATTGGCTCTTTCTCATCATTTATTGTAATATAACATTCTATTTTTAATATATTAACTCTATCTTCTATACTATTTTCTTTCACTTTTTCCCTCCTCATAAAATTTCTCTGCTTGGTCATAATCAATCATAGTTAATACTGAACACATTGTTTCATAAGACATTTCGTTTATTTCTTTCATAGTTTTTCCTTTGATAATGCCTCGTGTCATTACCAAAGAATTTTTTATAACCATAAATAACGCTAATTTATATTTATTTTTCATTTTATTTAATATTTCTTCTTTTTCTTTCACTTAAAACACCTCCAAACTCTTTTTCAAGTTTTCGTTTTTTCGTATAATGTACTTTAGTTCTTGTTATTCGATTAATTATGTCGCATATAGTTCCTTTACTATATGGAAAGGACCATCTATCCTGTCCAAAATATTCCATTCCTCTTGCAGACTTTTCTTCTAATTCGTCTATTTGTTCTTTATCTAGCTTACAATAAATTATATATTCTAATTCTCTATACATTTTTTCTACAACAGATTCGTATTCATCTAACCAATTCCAATTTATTTCTTCTATAAATTTTGGTTTTGCATATCTTATTACTTCTTTTCCACAAAATGGGCAATATTTTATATTTTCTTCAAAATGAAATGGTTGAAATATATCTTCTTTAAGGTATATTTCTTTTTTACAATTTGAGCATTCATGATATTTATATACTTCGCCTTTATACATCGGTGTTAATATAACTTCATCTGCTGTTTTTTCTTTCATTATGTATCACTCCTCTCAAAATTTCTACAAGTATAATTAGGCTCATATTCTGGAATTAAAAATTTGTCACTTAATGTACAAATTTCTACTTCATCTACTATTTTTGCTGTTTTATAAAATTTACAACTTTTGCATAATCCTCTTGTGTTAGTAATTTGTTTTTCTATAAATTTTGTTGCACTAAATGACATATCTTATTTACTCCTTTACATCTACTATAAATTCTCTTATAAATCTGTTTGCGTATTCTGGTGCTATTAAACTTCTTTCTGCTCCGTGGATTTGTATGTCCAATGTTTTTCTTCTTATTCCAGCTATAGGCTTCAAAAATCATGTTGTATTTAGGTTCACAATTTATGAACCAGTACTGGGTTGGCTTTTCGTAGTAATCTCCACGTAAAGTTCTGTCTTTATCTATAATCTTACTTGGTATAGCCCAATATTTGACTAAATAGTGCGTTGTTGAATATGGATTCTCAATTATTAATGGTATTTTCTTTCTAATGCACACTATTGCTAATTTTGTTATCGTTTCATACATCAAATCTAATTCTCTATGTAATTTTAGGTCATATTCTAGTTTTTGTTCATCTGACCATTTTCTCAACGAATTACAAGTTCCTCTAAAATGCAGCTCAATTTGATTCTCAAATCTTACGCAAGGGAAAAATGCTAAAATCATATCTTTTTCTGTTATGTTGTCAAATATACTTTCTTCTTTGTTATATGCCTTTTCTATTTCTTTGAATAAGTCTATTACTACATCTGTCTCATTAAATTCATTTTGTATGTCATAATCTATTGCTTCATATCCGAAGTTTTTTAAATTCATTTTTAAATGTTCCGCTTTGTTCAAACAAACAGTAATACATTTATCTATTCTCCTCCTAATAACTCTGGATTATCGTATATGTTGCCTATTACTTTTAACTTAAAGTTATTTATTTCACATTGATATAGCATTAATAATGTATCTTTAGATTTAATATCAAAGCAACCATTTATAAATTTGACTTCTCCTCTTTCTAGTATGCAAGGTCTTGTTATTTCAACTATATCTCCTTCATATATTTCTTTTCCGTTTTTATCGTGTAGTCCAGTGTATTGTCCTATTGTTTCTGTATTAACTTTATAGCAAAATGATTTTTCAAAATCTCCTATTTGATATATATCTTCGTTTGTAAAATGTTCCATTGTCATTAAATCCCCATAATGCCATCCTCCGTTTTGATTTTCCTCTAAACTTTATCTCTCTATTCATCTTTATTCACTTCCATTCTTTTAATTAAATTGCATACTTTATCTTTACTTATATTTCCTTTTGTATTTTTTATTAGGTCTATTATTGTTGCTTTAAAATTCATTATTGCAGAATCTATGTTATCTTGAATTAAATTATCTGTATTTTTTAATTGCTCATCTACTTGTAATTGTTTAATTTTATAAGTATTTACTAAATCATTAAGCTTATATATTTCTTCTTGTTTTTCATTTAGTTTTGTTTGTAATTCATTTATTTTGTTTTTATTCTCTTCTTCTCTGGTTTTAAATTCTTCTAATGTTACTAATGCTCCATCATATAATAATTTGTATTTGGATTTTTCTTCTAATTTTAATTGTAATTGTTCATTTTCTTGCTTAATTTCTCTTATTTCTTGATATCCATTTAACAAATATTGTTTTAAATCTGGAACTTTTATTTGTTGTACATCTGGTAATTTTTCTTCTATAATCATTTCAGCTTTTTGTTTATTTTTAAATAAATTAACTAATTTCATCTTCTCCTCCTACTATCTTTAATATTTCTAATACATAATATTCTTTACCTTTATCAGCTCCCCATTCTTCTTTGCCTTGTCCTACTCTTAATTTACACACACAGGTCATTTGAGGAGCATTATTTCCATATCCATTTCTAAACACTACCCTATAATAAATTTCTTTAAAATTTGGACATTCTAGTTCAATATTTAATTTTGCTATTTCATAATAATTTTCAAACCTTTTAGTCCAGTATGGCTTTATTTCTCTATATTCTTCCTTCTTCTCGCCACTTTTTATCATGTCAAACCATTTCTTTTTAATTGGTAATATTAACATTCTTCTCCTCCTACTTTATAGCAATTAGCCATATAAATTTCTTTTGTTAGTATTGTTTTTATGTCTTCTTCATTAAAATTACTTTTAAAACTTGATATTCTTGTATCCCATTTATCTGTTATTAATTCTCCATTTACATAGTCCCCTTCTTCTATTAAGTCTATTAGTTGTTTGCTATGTTTTACTATATCTTCTAAATAATTTTCAAAATATGTAGGACTCGAATAATAATAATCATCTCCATCTTTAATGTGTTCATAAATTTTCCCATCTTCAGTTCTAACATATTCATTTATTTCTATCTTACTCATACTTCTTCTCTCTCCTTTCTTAACATATAAACAGTGTCCTTTAATGATTCTATTTCTATGTCTTTATTCTTTAACTCCTCTGACTTATCCCCTGCTAATATTCCACATACATACCCTATCATGAAACATACTATTACTATTATCACTACTCTTATACACTCACTTATTTTATATATTCTCTTATCATATATTTTCATACTTCTCTCCTTTATTCTCTTTTCTATCTATATTTTGGTGGGCGACCTCTTGCTATTTTGTTTGTTATGAGACTTAATTCATCGACTTTAAAGCATTCTTTGTAGCCATATATCATTTCTTTGTATAGATACATATTTTGGTTGCATTGCTGTATCAATATGTACTCATGTCCATCTTTACTTATTATCTTCGGTATTCTCATATTCTTTTATCTTTCTTCCAGAATAATATTCGTTGTACATTTGCATCCAATCATCTAGCCTCATTGTTACCAACCAATCTTTTCTATTTTTTCTATGAAATACTGTAGGGAACTTATTGTCTTTTGTATCTCTTACTGCTTGTTCAATTGCTTTATCTATATTTAACCTTTCAACTCTTTTGCTTTCAATGTGTATATAATCAAGTCCTACTACATCATCTGCTTGTCCAGTATTCCCACAAAACTGTTGTGTTCTTCTACAGTTATAACCGTATTCTTTTAATTTATTTGCCAATTCTCTTTCTCCTGCACTTCCGTTTCTTTTTACTGTTTATTGCCATTTTTCTTTAGCTCCTCTCTTAATTTTTCTTGCCAGTTTTCAACTCCTGGTACAAAGCCTTTACATCTCATTACTGGCTTATAATTTTCGTTTTCTTGTTTGTTACAACCCATACAATAGTAGCAAAGCGTATTACTCTCTATTTGTTTCATAGGCTAGTCCTCTGGCATTTCAAAAACTGCTGTTTCTTGTAATACATTGGTATATCCATCACATTCAGCTGTTCTATAATATCTATAAGATTTTATTATTTCTTGTAATACTTCTTTTGCTCTTTCTTCTATTTCGTATTTGCCTAAAATTTGTAATTCTTGCTTTGTAATCCATTTTTGCCATTTTCCACATTTGCCACAATACAAGCCTCTTCTATTTCCTTGTATTTCTACAAATAGTTTTTCACTATCACATTTACTACATTTATCTTGCATAATTGCCTCCTAATCAATTCTTGGAATATGTTGATAATTTATTGCTTCAAATCCTGCTTGTGTTCTCTCATATACTGCTACTGTTTTGCCCGTGTATTCGCATTTCTTTTTATCTACTGCTTTTACATATCCCATTTTTTCTAATTCTGTTAGCCTTGGTGCTGTATAATTTCTTTCTGTACTTGGTATAAATCTTAAATCAAATAATTCTACTGCTAATTCCTTTGCCGTTTTAGGCTTGTCTAATCTATTCAAGATTTGTATATATCTTATTTTTGTTTTATCTTGTATGTCATTAAAACTCATTTGCCTTGTTTCTGTTGTAATCATTTGTTTATCACTCTCCTATCTGTTTTACACTCATTCTATCTGCAAGTTGTTTTGTAAAATCTTGCATTTGTTGAGGTAATAGTTTTTGTCCTCTTTCTCTGTTTATCAATACTTCATATTGTTTTAAAAACTGCCCTTTTGTAACTGTGTTTATTGTTTCCATGTCTACCATTGCTAATTGTTTTACTTGATTTACACTTCCAAAAAATCTCTTAACTTCTGGGCTATAATTATTAAATTGTTCCTCGGTCATATAAAGACCATTGCTTATCATTCCAATTGCTTCGTTCCATGCCTCTATTCCTGTTTTCTTTGTTGTTGGATTGATTAGCTCTATTGCATTTTTTCTTACTTCATGTATTGTTGGTGGGTAAGGGCTTTCTATTATTGTTTTCTTTACTGCTTGTAAAACTAAGTTATAATCTAAATCCCCTAAACACTCTTGCCATGTATTTAACATCATCTCTCTTTGTGTTTGTGATTTATTTGCAATATCTTCATAATTACCAGCCAAAAGTGTTATTATTTGCACCATTTCGCTCTTCTTCATCTTTTGCCTCCTTCCATAAATCTTTAAATCCATCTAATTTATCTCTTTTCTTTTGACTATATTTGCCCTCTAATATTGCAGTTGCTTTATCAGTTCTCATAAGAAAATCAAAATCAGCTTTCCAATTTCTGTCGTTATTTCCTATTAGAAACTCACTAACATTTGCTATCTTGCATATTTCTTCAAATTGTTCTATCGAAAAATCTTTTAAGAAATTATCAATAGACTTATTTCTTTTTTCGGTTAATTTTTGAACCTGTGGCAAATTAGCACAATAGGTGTTGTAAATTTCGACTATTTTATTTCTATTCTCTTCTTTTATATTCCTATTATCTTCTATTCTTTTCTTATTCTTATTAGGAGCGATAGTTCGTCGATTATTCGTCGAATGTTCGTCGAATAATAATTCCATTGTATTTTCATTATATTCTGGTATCTTACTTTGACTTGGTCTATCTATTTTTTGAAATGTATCCCAACTTAAAAGGCTATAATAACTACTTCCGTCACAAGAATATAAAACTACGGACATATTAGAGCTTATCTCTGATAAGGTTTTATCTATGTCGGCACTTCTTATATTTTCCTCATAAGGGAATAATGTAGACTTTAAATATACAGGATTACACCTTCCTCTACCTTCATCATCAGCAAGCGAGAATAAACCGATAAATACAATTTTAGCTAAAGTAGATAATTTTCCAAAATCTTCACTTTGCCATATACTAGGATCTATCATTCTCTTTCTTGCCATTTAACTTCTCCTTTCGTAAAAATAAGGGCTAAAACTTATGTCTAGCCCTTGTTGTTATAATCCTAATTCTTTTAATGTGTATTCTTTATTTTCTTTCATTCCTTTGTACATTGTACCTTTTTCAAAAAATGGTAATATGGTAGGTTCATCTTCTTTTATATATATTTTTATGAACTCTCTAGAGTATGAAACTTTTTCTATAGCTTTTACCTTGTCTCTAAAAGGTTTAATTACGTTTGATAAATATCTCTTTTCTGTCTCGTCTAGTATTTCTTCTTCTCTTTCAAATAGTGTCTCATATTTTACTGGTCTTTCTACTTTTACAATACTTACGTCATCATTAAAGTATTTTAATTGTTCATCAATGCTGTCAAAACTATAATTTGAAGTCTTATCAACAAATATAACTTGTCCATTCTTTAATGTGCATTTATCTCCGTCTTCTAAATCTGATTTTGTGAATGTTTTTTCTACTCCATAAGTGGTATATTGATCACCATTTTTTTTACTTATTATTTTTACTTTATCTCCAACTCTAAATTCCATTTTCATTCCTCCTTAAATAACTTTTTCCTATCAATTTTATAAATTCTTCTTCTGTATGTGTTTTCTCATACTCCTTTTGTGTGTCTATTCTTAATTGATTTATTATTGTTTCATTAGAATGACATTTAGGGCATATTAGTTTTACAAATTTATGTTGTATACTTCTTTTTCTATTACTTCCACCATAAACTTCATGTGGGTCTAAATGTCTTGAATAGTTGCCACAAAACTCACATATTCCTTCTTTTACTAGGTTTTCATCTCTTTGCCTCTCCAGTTTTGCTAACTTCTTGCTTTTCTTTTTAATTGTTGTAACTTCTTTTTTCTTTTCTGCCTTTTTTTTAGGTACTGGATTAAAACTGTTTGATAAATCTGTTACTATCATTTTTTTACCTCTTTATGGGGCCTTTTGTGGCACTAGCTTAATTTATAGCCGTTGCTATCTAGTGCCACAATCCCACTGTTTTAATAAACTATCTATTTCTGCTTGTGGCTTTGTCTCTATTCCTACAGCTTTGCAATCTTGAACTAGATTATCTATTAATCTACTCATCTGCTTGCTATTGTACGAACTCGAGCCATAATATGCATTTATAATTTTAAATTCTGTATCTCCTATGTATGTTGTATCTACTATTTCACAAAACCAAGCTATTCCTCTATCAGTCCATATTTTTTCAAAGGTCTTTACATCTTGTGTCATTATCTTAAATTGCTTAAATATTCCTAATTCTTTTACTCTGCGTTTGTAATCTTCTATTGTGTCTATGTCTTTATAATCGCAAACCTCTTGAAGCAATTTCCAAAAGTATTTATTTGCGTCGAGGCTACGAGGTTTACGATATTTTTTTAGCTCAATATTTAGCTTATTTTCGTTTTTTAGTTCTTCTACTATACTTAACTCATTTGTATCTAATAAAAGGCTTATTTTAGGTTTTCGTGTATTAAAATCTATGCTTATATCATTAATTGTTCCGTGTAGTTTGCATTTGGAAAAACTCCCCTTGCATTTTTTTATTTTCTGTGCTATTATTTATTTAGTTATGTTTAATTAATAAGTTTATTTTGTACTATTTGTTTGAACTGTTTTCGCAAATAGTACATTTTTTATTTTTTCAAAAGTAATAAAATAGTTTTCTTTGCTTTCTTCTGAATTTTTTATAATGTCTTCTATTTCTTTTATTTTCCTTGCGAAGAATGTTGCTCTTATTTCTGCTATTTCCTTATTTTTAAGCCTGTCCTTATTGTCTTTAAGTTCTTTTTGTAGTTCATCTATAGTTGTTATTAACTCGTAATCTTGTCCAAAGCCCGTAACTATCATTACAATAATTGCTATAATAAAACCCAGAATTATACCTATAAATACTTGCATCTCTCTTCCCTCCTTTACTTTTAAATTTGTTTTTTATATAATTACCTCGAAAGCGAGGTGATCATAATGGCTGATGTTTTAAAGTACTATGCTCTAGTAAATAATATTAAAGTTCAAACACCATTTGTTGATGAATTTCCTATGACCAACAAGGAAATTTACAAACAATCTGACGATGTTCTTAAGGCACGTTTCGAATACGCTAACGGATTAATCTATGAGGTTGACATTAATCCAATTATTAGCTTTATTCGTTCTAACAAGAAATTAAAACAAATGCCTGACGGTTCTTATCAGTTTGAGATTTAATAATCATATTTTTACTGGTTATTAAACAATATTTGTGGTTAATGTATACTTTTACATTGCCACTATTTTTTTGAATTTCTTCCACCCTCTTTCCCTCCTTTCTATCTCAATATTCTATTTAGCTTTCTATCTAACTTGTTCAAGCCTTTCCATATTTCTTGATATAGATTGATCTTGAAAACTTTATAAACCATAACTTCTGTTACTATTGCTAATATAATTGTTCCTACTAGCTCTGCTACTACTACCATGCCACATAAGAATACGTCTATTAAATAACTTATCATTTGTCACACCTTCTTTCTTAAGTTAATATTAATTTTGCTATTTCTTTAAGTGTATTTTGCTTTTCTTCTTCTTTAAGTCCTAAATCATATAGAAATACTGCTCTCTTATCTGCTAATTGTTTTACTCCTGTTCCTTTTATTCTTGGAAAATCTTTTCTGTTAAATATTTCTCTTGCTTTACTTTCTCCTATACCTCTCCAGTCTGCATAATCAAGTGGTGTTATAGTCTCTGGGAGTTCTTCATATGTTTTTGTTGATTTCTTTTCTTGCATATTCTCATCTCCTTTCTAATCTCGTCCATAGATGTTTCTATTTTTATTTTATTTCACTTTCTGAAAGTTCTTCTTTAAAAAAAATATTCTCAACTTTGCATTTCAAAAACTTAGATATTTTCAATGCTTCATTTACTGAAAATTTAACATCTCCGTTTTCTTTTTTAAAATAATTACAAGGAGATTTGTCAATTATTTGTGCCATGTCTTCAATTGTATATCCTTTTTTTTCTCTGATTTCCTTTAACTTTTCATACATTTTTCTGCCTCCTTTCAGTTTCTGAACACATATTATTTCATTATCTGAAATTTGTCAATACTTTTTTTAAAAATTTTTAATTTTTTTTCATTTACTGAAATCAATTTGCTTTTTTCATAAAATGAAAGTATAATATTGTAAGAAAGGTTGGTATTTATATGATATTTGGAGAAAGAATAAAGCAATTAAGAGTTGAAAATAAGTGGACTCAAGAATATGTTTGTGAAAAACTCAACATTTCTTCTGGTGCACTATCAAGATATGAAACTAGTATGTACGAGCCTAAATCATTAGATTTAGTCAAAGACTTTGCTAATCTTTTTAATGTTTCAACAGATTATCTATTAGGCAAATCCGATATACGAAACCCAAAACAAGAAGACCCGTTTGGACTTGCTAAAATAGGATTTAATATGAAAGACTACACCCCACCTACAGAAACTCAAAAACAACAAATAAAAGGTTTATTAGAAGTAATTATGAAAGATAATAAAAAAGATGTTGGAGATAAAAAAAATGAATCTAAGTGATTTATATAATATAGCAGATAAAGAAAAGATAAAAATATATGATCATTATATAGAAAATGCTTATGGCTGTTTTATTAACATAGATAAAATAAATGCAATAGGTTTAAACTATAAAAATATTGATAATTCATATATAGAAAAAGAAACTTTAGCAGAAGAATTAGGACATTATTATCAAGATGCAACTTATCCTATCAATTGTACAGATACAACTTTAATATCTAAGCAAGAATATAGAGCTAAAAAGTATGCAAGAATGGTGCTAATTCCTTACGAGAATTTAAAATTAGCCATTTTGAAACGGAATTAATACAGTTTATGCTCTTGCAGAACATTTTGAAGTTACAGTCAAATATATGACTGAAACAATAGAATTTTATAAAGAAAAATATGGAGAACAAACGATAAACTGCTTTGAATAGCAGTTTTATTTGTAGGGAGGTATTTATGGCAAAAAGAGGAAATGGCGAAGGTACTATTTACTATAGTGAAAAGCTAAACAAATGGGTTGGACAATTTACTGCAGGTCGAAAATTAGACGGAAAATTAAATCGTAAATCTGTATATGGAAATACTAGAAAAGAAGTAAAAGAAAAAATGACAACAGCTTTAGCTGATGTTCAAAATAGTTCTTTTATAAATAAATCTGATATTACTATATCACAATTAGGCCAATCTCTTATTGATGTTAAATTTGAATCAAATAGAATTACAGAAGCTACTTATGGAAGAGCATTAGGTACTTTTAATATTATAAAATGTAGTTCTATCGGTGATATTCCAATTCAGAAGATTGAAGTATATCAATTACAGGATTTTATGAATAATCAAAAGAACTATGCTAATTCATATATCGATAAAATTTATGAGATGTTAGGAAGTATTTTTAAGGAAGGAATAAAAAGAGAAATTATATCTAAAAATCCTTTACTAAATGTTTTAAAGCCAAAATCTACAAAGCAAGATAAAAAAATAGATGCTTTAAGTATTGAGGAACAAAAAGCATTTATTGAAGCATTAAAAGGCGAACCATATAAAAATATCTTTTTAATTGCAATCCACTCTGGTATGAGAATAGGAGAAATCCTTGCTCTTACATCTGCAGATATAGATTTTGATAATAAACTAATACATATAACTAATACTTTAACCAAAGATAGAAATGGAAAAGTAAAAATTGGAGGAACGACTAAAACTTATGAATCCACACGTGATATTCCAATTACTTCTATCTTAGAGCCTATTCTAAAAGATTGTATAGCAAATTATGTTTCAAATAACAATGATCTTCTATTTTGTCAGTCTAATAAAACTATCATTGCCCCTAGCACAATAAATATTCATTTCAAAAAGATATGTAAAGATGCAAACATAAAAGTAATTACAATTAAAAAGAAAAAAGGAACCGATAAAGATGGTAACGATAAACTTATTAATTTAAAAACAAGTAATGTTAATACTCATATGTTAAGACATACATATGCAACTCGTTGTATTGAAGCTGGTGTCCCTGCAGAAGTATTGCAAAAACTACTTGGTCATAAGAATATTTCTATAACAATCAATACATATACAACTATATTTAATAAATTTAAAGTTAATGCATTAGATAACTATATAAATTACATTAATAATATCTAGTTGCATTAAAATTGCATTATAAAAATCGTAGACTTGCTGATTTCTCAGTATTTCTACGATTTTTATAGTGGTGGGCAGGGATGGATTCGAACCATCGTACCCTTTCGAGAACAGATTTACAGTCTGCCGCCTTTAGCCACTCGGCCACCTACCCTTTTATTTACATTTTTATATTAAAATACAAAAATGGTGCGCCCTCAAGGATTCGAACCTTGGACCCACCGGTTATGAGCCGGTTGCTCTGACCAACTGAGCTAAGGGCGCATTTGTTCAACGCAAGTATAAGTATAAAGTATTTATTTTAATATGTCAATAGTTTTTTAAAATTTTTTTCATTTTTTATTCAAATTTGCGGGCGATTAAAATCACCCATACATTTCTCATTGTTTTTATTTATATTTTTACATGAATGGCGGGCGATTAAAATCGCCCATACATTTTTTTATTCATTTTTTTAGTCTGCTGCAGCCCATATTATTAACCTTCCACTTGAGTCGTCTGTACATGTTGAAAGTGATATTTCTCTTCTTCCCTGTACATCTCTTGTTGCATAATTAAAATCTTGAGCTGACGTTTGATACTTTTTTGTTATTGTATATGCAACTTCTGTTCCGGTCTTGTCTGTTATATATATCTTATCTCCTATAGATAAGTTTTTATTGTTTGAAAACATTTGACCATTTCTATAATTATGTCCTACTATTACTGTATTTCCAACCTTATTAAGTCCTGGTCCATAAAGAATTGCTACTGATGACTCTATAGAACTTGGCGTTACTTTTTCTAAAATTATAGTTTCTAAACCTGTAGTTGGAATTTTAATTTTTCCCATTACTTCATAGCCTCTATAAGTTACTTTTGAGCTATCTCCACTATTCCCGTTGTTATTGTTTGAAGCAATTAATTCATTTAGGTCTATATCTGGTGTAATATCTGCGCCGCCGCTTGGTGTGTTGTTTTGATTAGTATCATTGTCAAGATGATCATCAAATTGGTGTATTACACCTTGGGTTTCTTTTGCTTTCTCATAATCCTTATAATATTTTGCTCCTAAAAAAATTAATATTCCTATTATTGCAATAATTAAAACAATTAATAATATTGTTAATACTTTACCATATTTACTTTGCATATTATCCTCTCCTATCTTTTGCACCTATTAATATATATTATATCACATTAGTTTAATATTATCTAGTGTTTTTAGAGGATTAAATAATTTAGTTAAACGGGCGATTAAAATCGCCCGTATATTTTAACATTTTTTTAATTTTAAGACTAGTAACATTTAATTTAACCTTTGTAGAATGGTCAATTAAAATTGTCAATACATTCTAGCAATTTTTAGTTTTGACTAGTAACAGTTATGTGGTTTTATGCTGTCTTCAATTCCAGTCTTAGTTTATCAGCTATCATTGCTATAAATTCGCTGTTTGTAGGTTTTCCTTTTGCTGCTGATACCGTATATCCAAATATGTTTTCTACTGTATCTTGTTGTCCTCTTCCCCATGCAACTTCTATAGCATGTCTTATTGCTCTTTCTACTCTTGATGGTGTTGTTTTGTATTTTCTTGCTATATCTGGATATAATTGTTTTGTTATTTGATTAATTACATCTATGTCTCCTATAACCATCATTATTGCTTCTCTTAAATATTGGTAACCCTTTATGTGTGCTGGAACGCCAACTTCATGTATTACATTTGTTACAAGAGCTTCCAAATTCTCTTCATTTTTCTTGTCTTCTGGCGCAATATCTATATACTGTGTTTTTAATTCCCTTGTCATATAATTTCCTTTTATTGGTGCAGGTTGATAAAATTTAAGCTCTTTTATTCTTTTTATTAATAGTTTTATTTCAAATGGCTTTACTATGTAATATTGCGCACCTAAGCTTATTGCTTTTTGCGTAATTTTGTCTTGTCCCACTGCTGACAACATTATAAATAATGGTCTTTTCTCCAATTTTGAGTCGTTTACTCTTTCTAAAACTCCTAATCCATCAACATGTGGCATTATCATGTCTAATAAAACTACGTCTGGACATTTTTCCATTATCATTTGGTAAGCCTCACTTCCATCTTTGGCACGTCCAACTATTTCCATTCCTTCTTCTCTTTCCAAGTATCCCATCAATGTCATTGCAAAATCGTAATTGTCATCTGCTATTAATATCTTAATATTATCGCTCACATTCATTTCCCCCTAATAAAAATTTTTGTAATTTTTTTACAGTTCGAATTATATTATGTTTGGAAAAAATTTGCAATAGCTTTTTTGGTATTTTTTTCCAGCTTTCTTTTCAAGTGTTTATTTTTCAACGTTTTTTCTTATATATTTTTTTCGTATTATTTTGTATTTTTGTATGCTCAAATTGGTATTCGATGTTATATTTTCTTTTTCGACAAAATTCGCCTCTATTAAGCATGTCGCAAGGTCACTATATCTTACATCTATTATATTAATATTATTTTTATTACAATAATATTTAAAATTTTCTAAATCTTTATAATTTAATTCAATTTCTAATTCTATTCCCTCTTCTTCTATTACAATTTCGGATTTTTCTATAACTTTTTGAGTCGCTTCAGAATAAGCTTTAACTAATCCTCCTGTCCCTAAGAGAATTCCACCAAAGTATCTTGTAACTACAACTAAAATATTAATAAAATTATTTTTTTCTAATATATTAAGCATTGGCATTCCTGCAGTTCCACTAGGTTCACCATCATCACTTGATTTATTTATTATTTCATTTTTCCTTATTATTCTATATGCATAACAATGATGTCTTGCTGTATTATGCTTTCTTTTTATTTGTCTTATTTTTTCCTCTGCTTCTTCTTCTGAAGTAATATAAAAAATATTTGCTATAAATTTAGATTTTTTCTCTGTTATATCAGCTTCTTCATTTGACTCAACTGTTTTAAACATTCGTGGCACCTCCTGCTGTATAGCCTGTAGAATATGCTATTTGTAAATTAAATCCTCCTGTATATGCATCCACATCAATAATTTCCCCAGCAAAATACAAACCTTTTATTAGTTTAGACTCCATTGTTTTAGGATTTATTTCCTTTATACTAATTCCACCTGCTGTTATAATTGCCTCTTCAATTGGTCTAAAGTCATGTAATGTTATTTCAAAATTTTTAAGTAATTGAACTAACCTTACTCTTTCTTCTCTTGTTATTTCATTTACTTTTTTATTTTGATCTATTCCAGACAGTTCTATTACTGTACTTATCATCTTTTGGGGTAACAAGTTATCTAAGCTATTTTTAAAGATTTTATTTTTTTCTAATGAAAAGTCTCTTAAAATTCTATCATCTAATTTCTGTACATCTAATGCTGGTTTTAAGTCAATAATTAATTTTATATTACCTTGTCTTATATCTTCTTTTTTATATCTTAACAAATGCGCCGACCCGCTTAAAATTACAGGTCCAGAGACTCCAAAATGAGTGAAAATCATTTCTCCAAAATCTTCATATATTATCTTGTTATTTTTAGCATCTTTAATTTTAATAGCTACATTTTTTAAACTCAATCCTTGCATTCCTCTACAGATTTCTAAGTCTTTTCCTTTAGTAGAAATAGGCACTAAAGATGGTTTTATTTCCGTTACGGTATGTCCCACCTTTTTAGCCAATTCATATCCATCTCCTGTAGAACCTGTGGCAGAGTAGCTTTTCCCTCCAGTTGCTAATATTACTTTATCTGCTTTAAGAACTTTTTCTTTTCCACCTTGTATATATTTTACACCATTAACAATATCCTGTTCAGTTAAAATTTCCTTAACATTAGCGCCTACTTCTATTTTAACTTTTAATTTTTTTAAACGATTTAATAAAGCTTGCAAAACATCTTGAGATTTATCAGTAATTGGAAATACCCTATTCCCTCTTTCAACTTTTGTTTGCAAGCCTTCTTCTTTTAATATATTTAATATATCTTCATTTGTAAAATTGTTTAGACAACTATATAAAAATTTTCCGTTTCCCGGAACATTTTTTATAAATTCATCAATTGGAATACTACTTGTTATATTGCATCTTCCTTTTCCTGTAATTAACAACTTTCTTCCTAGCATATTCATTTTTTCTAATATTGTTACATCATTTTTATTAGTACCAGCTGATATTGCTGATAGCATACCAGCTGGTCCTCCACCTATTATTACAACTTTCACTTTATTCTCCTATATTATATTTTCAACTGCTTTCATTACACCTATTTTTCCATATTCGTATGTAAGTCCTCCTTGCATAAATGCAACATATGGTTCTCTTATTGGTGCATCACAAGATAGCTCAATTGATGATCCTTGTGTAAATGCTCCTGCTGCCATTATTACCTTATCTGTATATCCTGGCATATCCCATGGTTCTGGTATACTATTGCTATCTATAGGTGACCCCATTTGGATACCTTGACAATATTTAATCAATTTATCTGCATTGCCAAACTCTATTGTTTGAACAATATCTGTCCTCTTTTCATTATATTTTGGACTAGGTTTATATCCTAATTCTTCTAACATTTTACTAGCAAATATTGCAGTTTTTAAACTACTTGCAACAACTGAAGGAGCCATAAACAATCCCTGTAAAATGTATTTATTTATTCCCAATGTAGGTCCTACTTCTTTTCCCAATCCAGGTGCTGTCAATCTTTCTGCTGCTAACTTTACAAGTTCTCGTTTTCCAGCTATATATGCTCCATTTGGCGCTATTCCACCACCCAAATTTTTAATTAAAGAACCAACTATTACATCTGCACCTATTGATGTAGGTTCGTATTTATCTACAAATTCTCCATAGCAATTGTCCACCATAATTATTACATCTTTATTCACTGCTCTAATTGTTTTTATTACTTTTTCCATTTTTTCTAACGAAATACTGCTTCTTAGTGCATATCCTCTAGAGCGTTGTATTTCTATCAATTTAATATCATTTTTTGCCACTCTATTTTTTATCTCTTCATAATCAAAGTCGTCATCTTTCAACTCTATCTGTTCATATTGCACTCCATATGATTTTAATGAGCTATCATTTTCCACTAGCCCTATAACTTCATCTAAGGTATCATATGGTTTACCACTTATACTTAGCATTATATCCCCTGGTCTTAAATATGCAAATAGTGCAACTGTTAATGCATGAGTACCAGATATAAACTGTGTTCTAACAAGGCTATCTTCCGCTTCTAATACTTCTGCAAATACCCTTTCAATAGTATCTCTACCTATATCTCCATATCCATAACCTGTTGTTCCATTAAAATGCATATCTGATATATTGTTTTTTTGAAATGCCTTCAATACCTTTAACGAGTTGTATTCACATACCAATTCAACTTGTTTGAATTCTTTTTGTATGTTTTCTTCCGCTTTTCTTGCTAATTCTATTGTTTTATCACTAATTTCCATTTTCCTATACATGTTTTATTATAGTCCTTTCTGTAGTATTAAATTTCTATTCAGGTAATTCTCCTGTATAATACTCTTGTTCCCATTCTTTTGTTTTATAATATTTGCCAATAAAGCTTGGATTTTCCCATTTAAAACTGTAAATAGGTTCTTGTATTATTTCGCCTTTTATATTTACAACTCCCCATTTTCCACCTTTTTTTATTCCAGCAAATCCATATTTATTGAATTCTGTAACCATATCATATTCATTGTTTATTATTAGCTTGTTTTCTTCGTTTACAAATCCCCACTTCCCATTTATTTTTTTTGCATACATTTTATTGTTTGGTTCGATTTGTTTATATGAAATTTCGTTTCCATTATTATCAAAATACTTAATATCATCATTTGAAAATACCTTAAAATAATTATCTTCTTTTTCTATACTTGCATTATTCATATTGCATACTATTTTCATTTCGTTATTTAACAATGTTATATTATTTGTGTTATTGATATTTGCCTGTATTATTTCTGTTCCTGCTATCTTAAATATACTATTATATTTTAAATCTGCTATTGATTTTCCGGATAAATCAATGATTCCATTTTTTCCATCTTTATATACTATAAAATACTCGTCCTTTATGTGTTCTATATATGTGTAATTATTATCTATTTTTACATTATCTTCTCTATCAACTACTCTATATATTTCGTCTTTATCTATTGTTATATAGTAATTATTGTTACTTGTTGGTAATTTAGCATATATATTATTGTTTTCTATTTTATTTCCTTGCAAATCTAATATAGTTATTTCATTATTTTTTACAGCATTTATATATATTCCTCCAAACATTATGCTATCATATTCTGGTTGTATTATTATTTTTCCTTTTATATCTGCTATTCCGCTTTTTGCATTTCTTTGTATCACAAACATATTATTATATGCATTGTAACTTATATCTTCATATTCATAGTCCAATATTGTTTTATTATTTTTTACAATACCTGCCTGTCCATTTTTAAATACTAATAAAAATATATTTTTATCATCTATTATTTCGTTAATTCTGCTTATTTCTGTGTACTGAGTATCTAGCAAAACCTTTCCATTAGAATTAATATATCCATACTTATAGCTATCTTCTACTTTCTTTTTTACTATAAATCCAGATGCTTTGTACATTGTTTCCGAATTATAATAATTATCTACTGTAATTTGATCATATTCTGGCTTTATTATAACTTTTCCTTTAATATTTATTGCTCCATATTTTGCGTTTTCTTCTACTAATAACATACCTTCTTTATAGTTTATTGCTTTTATACTGTCATATATAGGTTTTGTAATTATCTTATTTTCTAATGAAATTAAACCATATTTGTTATTTTTTTTGTATTTTAATACGCTTTTTTCAAATGGTATACCGTCCCAAGTTGATTCTGTTGGTAATGCCTGTACACTTTCATATTCTGTTAATATTTTCTGACCATTCTCATTAAATACATCTATTTCATATTGCTGTAAATTAACATTATAGTCATGCATGCATATAAAGACTGGCTTTGAAGGGTTAGGTATTTGAATTATATCATATTGGGGTTTTACTATTATATTTCCTATTTCATCTATTACTCCATATTTTTTATTCTCTAAAATCAAATTATATTTAATATTTGTTACTTTTTCTATCTTATAAGAATTTTCGTTTCTTTTCCATAAATACATAGCAATAGCGCCAAATACTAAAATTGTTATTATTGTTATTATAATTATTTTACTTTTCTTCATCTGTTTTTCCCCCATCCACTTTTTTTAGTAATTTCTTCGAAGCACGGGTGATTAAAATCGCCCATACATTTTTTATTTATTTTTGCATATTTTAACACGTTTTATTCTTTTATCTTCATATTCCTCTATTTTGTATGTTAGTTTTCCATCTTCTATTATTGTTTCTTCTCCTTCTGGTGGTAGTTCTTCAAGTTTTCCTAATAAATATCCAGATAAAGTCTCGTAATCTCCATCTGATATTTCTATTCCTATTATTTTTTCTAAATCTCCTATAGATATGTTGCCATTTACCATGTAGGTATTTTCGTCTATAAGTTCATATTCCAATTCTTCTTCGTCATGTTCGTCAAATATATTTCCCACAAGCTCCTCAAGTATATCTTCCATTGTAACTAATCCTGCTGTTCCACCATATTCATCTATAACTATTGCCATTTGCATCTTGTTTCTTTGCAACTGTCTAAACAATTTGTCTATTGGAACTGATTCTGGTACAAAATGAACTTCTTTTATTAATTTTTTTATATTTATTTTCTTCTTATCTCTTAAATCTTTTAATATGTCTTTAATTAATATAATTCCCTTTATATTATCAATTGTATCTTCATATACTGGAATTCTACTATACTTATAATCGTCTAACTCATCTAAAACTTCATACAAATCTTGTGATATCTTCAACGCGAATATATCTATTCTTGGCGTCATTATTTCGGAAGCTGTTGTATCATTAAATTCAAAAACATTATTTAGCAGTTCTTTTTCTTCTTGATCTATTGTTCCTTTTTCTTCTCCTTCATCTATCATCATTTTTATTTCTTCTTCTGTTACAATTTCTTCTTCATTTTCCTTTACTCCAAAAATTTTAGATATTACATTAGTCGAAAATGTAAGTAATTTTACAAATGGTGCTGTTATAAAAGATATACCTCTAATTACTCCAATAGTTCCAAATGATACTTTTTCGTAATATTTCATTGCTAGCCTTTTGGGTACTAGTTCGCCAAAGACTAATGTAAAAAATGATAATAATATTGTAATTAATATAATAGATATTGTTCTCCAAGTATCCGTTCCAAGCATTGGTAGTAAATTATTTAACATTGGTGCTAATTTGTCAGCAAATGCATCTGATGCAAACGCACTTGATAAAAATCCAGCTAAAGTAATGCCTATTTGGATGGTGGCTAAAAACTTGCTTGGATTTTTCAACATTTTATATATTTGTTTTGCTTTTTTGTTTCCCTCTTTTGCCTGCTTTTCTATTTTTGCATCGTTTAGTGATATAAATGCTATTTCGCTTGCCGCAAAATAGGCATTTAATAATATTAAAACAACCAATACAGCTATTTGACTAAACATTAAATGTTTCCTTCTTTCTTTTTGTTATTTTCAACAATATTATATATGCTTTATAGCTGTATTGTCAATGAAAATTTGGGTGTTTCCTTACAAATTAGAAGCCTGTTCTTGGCAGTTTTTTTATTTCCTTTCTTTCCCCAACCTCTAATTTAGAAGTCTCTTCTGGCACTTCTTTTTCTTCATCCTCTGGTTCCTTAAAATTCTCTACTGTTATTTCTACTGTTTCATTTAATTTCAAAGAAATATCTATTTCCTTTTCGTATGGTAAATATCCAGAAGGAGCTTGCACTTCTTTTAGATGATATTTTCCTGGTACAAGATTTTTTATTTCTATTATTCCTTTTTCATCAGTTATAAGTTCTGTATATATTATTTTTTCGTTTTCATCTAATAATTTAAACTTTGAACCTGAAAGTGAGTTTTTAGTATCTCCGTCCTTTTTTATTACTTTTATTTTAGTTGTATTTTCCATATACCTTTCTTTTAAAGTGGTAGTACTTGTTTCAAATTCTCCAACAGTTAAAACATAATTCTGTTTATTTTCTACTGTTGACTTTCCATATAATATAGGATATGTTTTTACATTTGATTTAGCATTTATTATAATTTCTCCGGCCTCTTCTAATTGCTTTATTGGTAACATTATTTTAAACTTTTCTTTACTTTTGAAAGTTGTTTTTTCTACATTACTTTCATCTACCACTTTCGCAATATTGTTATTCGCTATACTTATAGTATACTCTTCGTTAGCTGCTGAGGCATCTACTCTATATGTTTTGCTTATACTATTTTTGTCTAAATTATCAATTTGCCAATTTTCTGTTTCTGCAATTATTTTTATTGTAGCTATCTTTTTGCTCTCATTTGAATTTCTTGCTTTTTCTCTTATTTGCCTCATAGCATTTAATACTATTTGTCCGTTATTCGCACAAATATTAAATTTGCTCATGTCATAATCATATAGCATATCATAAATTGCTAATTTAGTTGCGGTAAATGCTTCTATCTCTGTATTGCATCCTAATTCTTGTGGTGTTTTAAATGGATAACCATTTATTACCGCATTCCATACTAAATTATTTGAATATATATTTTCTGCAATTACATCATATGAATAGTCTTCTGTTACACCATCCTTTTCTCTATTTACGCAATATGCTGGATATTCTTTTCCATCCTTCTCATATACCACAAACTGAGTTCCAATTTTTATTCCATTATATACAAGGCATATGAGTTCTCCCTTTGAATAAAGTTTTACAGTGGATTTTTGCTCTATTACTGTTGCTTTAGAGACATTTGATAATATTTGTGCTGTAAATAGCATTGCACTTATCATTAGTATTATAAATGTTTTCTTTATTAATTTTATTATAAATTTTTTCATCTATTTTTCTTCCTTTCATATTTCTATTGCTTGTATGCATCTTCTATATTCTTTTTTATTTTCTTCACACGTAATTAATGTAATTCTATTGTCTTCTGTATTATGAACATAGCTCCAATCTGTCTCATCTATAATCTTATTAATTTCTACTTTATACCTTCTTATTCCATTTTGTGTTGAGTAGATAACTATATCTCCTTTACTCAATTTTTTAATATTCTGAAAAAAATTACAATTATATCCTCTATTATGTGCTGCTAGTGCAACATTTCCATTCCATTTGCTACTTTCGCAAAAATGCCCCACATGTTTTGCAATTACATTATTTGTTACTCCTTCGCATATTTCCGCATCAACATTAATTGCTGGAATTTTTATTCTCCATTCATTAACTTTGTCGTCTTGAATTGTAGGTTCAATTTTGGGTATCTCCTGTTCTTTTTTTAATGTTTGGGCAACCATCTTTTTTATTTTTTCTTGACTATTGGCGGGAATTTTTATAGATATAACCTGATTAGACTTGTTTATGTTTTTAAATTGTTGTTGAAGATTATAAATTAATAGATTAATAGACAAATATATAATAACTGTTAACACTAATGAAAGCACAAAAATACCTCTTTTAGTGTATATCATTACACATTTTGCACCTCCTTGTTTATAAAATTATTTTATTCTTCTTGGGAATTTTTTGAGATTTAAACTATTTGATTTTTTTTGAAATAAATTTTTAAATTAAAAATTGCAATTTTTATTGTATATAATATATAGCATTTTATCTTGTTTGTAAAGAATTTTTCATCGACAGTTTTTTACAAAATTCGGGTCTAAAATGACCCGAATTTTATTCTCCTATTAGTTCCAAGTTGTTTTCATCTATTATATGTACTGATTTTATAACATTTTCTAGCTGTTCATCTGTTTTTTTCTTTACTACAATATAATTTGTTGTATGCCCTTTGTAATACTCTCCTTCTTTTTCTTCAAACAAAACTTCTAAATTTTTTCCTATATATTTTTCATTGTGTTCTTTTTGTTTTTTGTCCGATAGCTCTATTAATTTTCTACTTCTCTCTTCTTTTATATTACCTGGAATTTGATTTTTCATTATAGCTGCTTTTGTTCCTTTTCGAGGTGAATATTTAAATATATGCATTTTATAAAAGTCTATTTTATTTAGATATTCATAAGTTTGTGTAAATTCTTCTTCTGTTTCATCTGGAAATCCTACTATAATATCAGTTGTTAATGCTACATTAGGATAATATTTTCTTAATAGTTCTACTTCTTTTTCAAATTCTTCTACACTATATTTTCTATTCATCCTCTCTAATGTTTGGTTACACCCACTTTGCAATGATAAATGAAAGTGATCACATACTTTATCTAATTTTGATAATCTGTTGACAAATTCTTCTGTTATAAGCGTTGGCTCTAATGAACCTAATCTTATTCTTTTTATGCCGTCAATTTTGTTTACTTCCTCTAATAAATCTATTAATTTATAATTATTTTTAAAATCTTTTCCATATGATGCTATATGTATTCCTGTTATTATTACCTCTTTTATCCCTTCTTTTGCAACATGCGAAATTTCTTCTACTATGTTTTCTGGCATTCTACTTCTTACTCTTCCTCTTGCATATGGGATAATACAGTATGAGCAAAATTTATCACATCCATCTTGTATTTTTATAACCATTCTTGTTTTTTCGGTATGTGTTACTGTTCCAAAATCTAAAAATTCAACTTGATGCAATACATCTGATATTTCCATTTCCTTTGTTTTATTGCTCAAAAATTTATTAACATAGTCCACTATGTCATTTTTTTCATTCATTCCTAATACTAAATCTATATTTTCTATTTTTTGTAATTCATCTTTTGCAACCTGTGCATAACATCCTGTTGCAACTACAATACTGTTTGGATTTATCTGTTTAACTCTTCTTAGCATTTGTCTAGATTTTCTATCCGCCATGTTTGTTACAGTACAAGTATTAATTATATATACATCTGCCATTTCTTCTGTTTCTACTACATCATATCCATTTTCTATAAATTTTTGTGCCATTGCGTTTGTTTCGTACTGATTTACCTTACAACCGCAATGTAAATAGAGCAACGGTCTTTTTCTTTTTATTTTCTTTGTTTTCCATACTATTACTACCTTTCAGCGATTTTTACTTTTTCATTTTTTCCCATAATTTTTGATTTTCCCAATTAAAAGCATCATTTAGTCCAATCTTGTAAATTTTAAAAGTATATGTTTTTAGAACTTTCATTATTATTTTATCACAAAAATTAAGATTTTCCCCTATTTTGTAAAAAATTATTTGTTTTTTAGTATTTTTTCTCATAAATATCCCTCCTAATCGAATGATATTTAGAGATATCTCTTAGTATATTTTACCATATTTTCCCTAATAAAATAACTATACTAGGCAATAGGTATATATCTTTCAAACTCTTGTAATTAGTGTATTTACGAGTTTCTACATTTTTCTACATTTTTCTACAAATTATGATAAATTTTTCACTAATTCTTCCACATATTCACTTGATTTATCTTCATCTTGTAAATTCATTATATCAATTTCCCTTTGTTCAATATATTTTTTAAGTCCTTCAAAATCTTTATTATTTAAATATTTTTTTACTTCTCTAATTGTATATAAATGGTTTTGAATTTCCATATTCCCATCTCCTCAATTCTTTTCTTGTGCAAATTATATCAGAAAACACCTTAATTGTAAAATAGGTATAATATGTATAACTCTCTTAAAATATAGTTATAACAACGCATAGTTAAATTTCGAGGGACTTTTTTGTAAAATATATATAAGGAGGTGTAATGATGATATATTTAAAAATAAATGAAATACTAAAAGAAAAAAATAGGTCAAAATACTGGTTTGTGAAGAATATGGAACGGAGGTTATCAATCACTTTCTAACCTTATGAATAATGAAACTAGTGGTATTCACTTTGATACTTTAGAGAAGCTTTGTAGTGTTCTTGAATGTGATCCTGGAGATATTATCATTCTAAAAAAAGGAAAAAGGAGAAAAAAGAGAAATGAGCAAATTACTTAGCAAATATGAAGTATTAAAAAAAGAATATCCTAATACAATTTTATTGTTTAGAGTGGGAATTTTTTATAATATATTGAATGAAGATGCCAAAATTATAAATGAAAAATTAGGATTGAAAATTACCGACTTAGGGCCTCATATTTTCAAATGTGGCTTTCCAATTTCTCAAATAGATAAATATGTTGTCTTATTAAATAAAATGGATTTAAAGTATAAAATAATTGATGATTTGCCCACTCAAAATGTAAATGATTACTTAAAAAATATTGAAATAAAAAAAATAATAACTAAAATAGAAAACTTAGATATGAATAACACTACTTTTCAACAGGCTTTTAATTTATTATTAGATATTCAGGAAAAAATTAAAAAAAATAAGTAGTAGAGGGTTTATCCTCTACTACCTTTTATCTACCAATTCCTTTGTTAACCATTGATTGAATTAGTGATGCATTATATCCAGCTGCAGCTAATTTATTAAACCTATCTTGTCCGTTACCCCATTTGCCTTGCCAAACCTCTTTGCATATTTCTTCATTTGATTTCTTATTTGATGTTGTAGTTTTTGCACCTAGAATTTCATTAACTCTATTTTGAATTGCATTTCCATCGTATCCAGCTGCAGCTAATTTATTAAATCTATCTTGTCCATTACCCCATTTGCCTGCAATAACTTCTTTTGCGACTTCATCTACGGATTTTAAATTTGGTTTTGAGTTTGTCGAATTACCACTTAGTTTTGCATTTACTATACTTTGTATTGTACTAAAATCATAACCAGCATTTGTTAAAGCTGTTTTTCTATCTGCACCATTACCCCATTTACCAGCTATTACCTCATTAGCAATTTCTTCATTTGATTTTTTACTTGTGTTTTCTGTTGTAGAAGATTCTTGTCCATTTATTTTATTTGCTTGTTCTGCAATATAATTCATTTTAGATAATAGATAATCACCAGGACAAGTTGTCGCAGTATACATTCTATGCCATACTAAATTTTGACCTTTTACAAGTTTGCCTAAATTATTTCTTTTTGCAATATCTGCAACTAATTCTATAAGTTTATTTAAAACAGCATCAGAAACAGGATAATCTCCTCCTAATGAACTATTTGATGTTTCAATAGTTACTGATTTACAGTTAGAGTCCCAATTCGAATTGCAATATGATGTATTTGCTTCATCTACATATAAACCTACTTCTGCATCTTTTCCTATACCATAGTTACTAGAAGCTTTTCTTCTTCCATTTTGGAATATTCCACCACATTGTTTTGCAGTTAATATTCCTGCCATGTGATGAATTGCTATTTTTTCAATTTTTCTTCCGCTTCTTCCAATAGTATAATTGTTAGAATGTGCAGGTACTTTTACATTTACTAAACTTGAATTACTCATTATTCTTCCTCTCCTTTCCCATTTGTGAATTCTATTTCCATTTCCTCTGTCATAACTACTTCTTCTTTTTCATCCATAACGATGACCTCCTTATAAAAAATAATACTGGAAGTTTTTTTATTTTTCTTCCAGTATTTAAAAATCACAAGAATAAATTTCTTGTATTAAATTATTGATTTTTTGCATCATAAGCTACAACTGCAGTTCCTACTCCACCTACGGCAGTTATTACTGCTGTTATTACATCATTAACACCTAAATTTTCTATATGTATTAAGCAACCTACTATTGATGCAATTGCAATTATGATTATATTTTGAACTGTTATAGGTAAATCATAATTCCAGCCAAAGTGTTTTGACACTTTTCCTGCAATATAAGTAAATAATGTTGTTACAACATATACTAAAAATTGTACTGTCATTACTTTTCCCTCCTTTCTAAATTTTCTAAATCTTTAATTCTATTATTTGCAACTTTTATTTGTTCCTCTATAACAGGAACTCTTTGTGCAAAATTATTATGTGCCCTAACTTCTCTTGTAAGTTCTTCTAACTTTGTATCTGTTACTGCTTGTTGAGTTGATAATTTATTTTCGATTTTTTTATTGTTAGATAAATTAGAAAAGACTACACCTACAAGTGCTAAACCACCTGTAATAATTGAACCTATTATACTTTCCATGTTTTTTAATCCTCCTTATTTTCATCTTTTGTTGGCCATACCACATTGTATGGAAAACCCTCTTGTTTTGTAATATCTCTAAGTTCTTGTCTATATTTAGCTATTTTTCCATTATAGACATTAGAAAATCCTTCAAAGAATTGCTTTAAACATGAAATAAGATTAGTCATAGATATTTCTGCAGGAATATCTAATCCTAATCTATCTATACACATTTCTTTATCAGTATCTTTCAATAGTTCATTTCTTTTCTTTCTTACTTCAGCTGCTAATTTTTCATAATCTTCTTTTTTTGCAAATTGTAACCATTGTTCATAATTATTTTCTATTTCTTCTGATAATTCTTCTCTATTATCAAGTTCTATTGCGTACATATCATATAAATATCTTTTATCATTTTCTCCCACAATTTCCTCGACAATATTGTAAAAAAAAGAAACGGTACATTTTCCGTTTCCCAAATCTTCAATAATAAACCTTTTATTTGGTTTGACACTGTTTTCTACTTGCATTTCTTAACACTCCTTTACATTTTTCAATATTTATATACGGATTAAAATATCTTTGTTTGAAATTACGACTATCACAATGTTTAAGCCATCCGTTGTAGCTTATCATTGCTGAAGCATCTTTTTTAGTTAATTTTTTTCTTTTATATATTCTTTTGGCTCTTCTTTTTATTCTTAAAAAATTTTCTCTTCTTAAAGTTGTATAGCCTCGGTAAAATCTATATCCTAAAAAATCAATAGGTCTAGCATCAACTTTAAATAATTGCCAATTTTCTTTTAGTGCCAATTTTTCCTGTTTTAAAAATATTTCTATTTTGTCTTTTATTTTGTGCAACTCTTTCTTGTTTCTGTGAAATAGCACCATATCATCCATATATCTTATATAGTAAGAAGCCTTTAGTTCTTCTTTAATGTAATGATCTAATTCCTGTAAGTAAAAGTTTGCAAACCATTGTGAAGTGAAGTTACCGTATAGGTAATCCACTTTCCGAGCTGTCTATGATTAAATCTATTAATTCTAATGTATCTCTATCTTTAATAATCTTTCTAAATTTTTTCTTCATTATTTCTTTATCTATGTTAGGATAAAATTTTTTTATATCTAATTTCAAAGCATACTTTGTATTCTTTTTATCTGCAATTAATATTTTCTTAATATATTTGGCTCCATAATGTATCCCACGCCTAGGTACAGATGCACATGTATATTCATACATTCCTCTTTCAAGAAGATAATGTATGTTTTGCATTAGAGCCCAATGGATGATTTGATCTGGATAGAAACTTGGTTTGAATATTATTCTTTCTTTTTTCCTTACGCCATCGTGAATTACCATTTTTATATATGGACTTGGTATATATGTCTTATTAATAAGCATATCATATATTTCATCAACATAAAAGCTGATATTATCTAATATTTTATTCACACCATTTCTACCTTTTTTTCCTTTTGATGCATTTATAATAGCTATTCTTATATTCTCTTTTTTTATTATTTGTTCATATATGTTACCAATTCTTTTCATTGAATACCTGGCTTTCTTATTTTGTCTACCGACTTTTCGCTTAAAAGAAACTACTAAGCCAGTCCAGTTTCGACATTATTTTTAGCAAGTGCTATGGAAAGTGATGTGTAATGATTTAACAAAATAAGTAGGCGAGCCCCGATGTTCCAATTCGCATTCGAAGAAGCGTTGTTCAAGTTCCAGTAGAACAAACCAGCATTCGTGCCGTTGTCTACGTTACCACCCACGAGGGCAAAAAAACTAAAGAAACCGAATAGCGGGACCGCACACATCAAATCCCCATATAGTTATTATACATATACTTTACAAATAATTTAACTACTCTACATTGCAGTTATATGGGGGACTATGCCGTCCCCCAGTCCCCCTGCTTTTACTGGTATTTAAGAAGGCGAGCCCCGAGGAGCCAATCCGCAATCGAAGAAGCGTGGTAAAAGTACCAGTAGAACAAACCAGCAGCCGTGCCGCTGCCTACGCTACCACCCACGAGGGCAATTCTGTTGCCTTCGGAACATGAATAGTAATCACATGTACCCGTTTCAGAGCTTCCTCCAGCTTCTGTTGGAAGTGCTATTTGAGTATTATCTTCATCATATCCAAGTCTATTTGGATACACACCAGAAGTTTGTAAGTTTGTATATCCTATTTGCTTGTAAGGTGATACAAATTTGTCTGAAGCATATTGCGTTGGATCATCACATACATAAGCAACATAGTCTTTAATATTGATTCCATCAACAAATTGCCATACATTGCCAAATATATCCTCAATTCCTCTATATATTACTGAGGTTTTACTATTTGATAGACAGCCGGACTTCATTCCTAATGTGTCACACTTTCCGCTTCTTTGTGCAGATGACCAAATAACATTAGTAGTTGCTATATTAACTGGATCTCCATCAAATTTTATAGCTTTACCTGTTACAGTACCATTTGTGAAATCTGCAATTTCTGTTATTGTTCTTTCTGATGCTACAGAAAAATTGCCATAACCAGTTCCAATTGATATAATCTGTCCTACGACAAATGAATTTCCTGCACTTGTATTTACAATAAATCTATTTGTACTTGTTTCTGCAATTAACGCAACATCATTATTGTTTATTCTCATTCCGGTATATCCATTTCCAAGTTTTAATTGAGAATTATAATGTGCATATTCAACTAAATACAACATTTGTAAAATAAAATATCTTGTATCTAATATTCCAAAACCAGTACCAACTCCTGTAGCTAATGTTCTAAAAGCAGAAATAGTTTTATTATATGCAGGTATTTGTCCACTAATACTATGTGCCTTTCCATTAGCATCTACACTTATATCATATCTTCCTATTGAGAACTCTTTACTATGCTTATATCCTGCTCTATTATAATCAGCAATATAAATATATTCGTAATCTTCTTTAATCTCTCTCTTGTACCAGAATTCCGGTATCCTTGTTAATACTTCTCCATTTGTTCCATCAAATTTAAATCCAGGTTCTCCTATATATGCTTTTACTTTTTTATTTGTAGTATCATAATTGTATGTTTTAATGTCTGACCATGGATATATATTATCAAAATCATTTTGTACTGCAGATCCATCTTTTGTAGCATTTGCTACAAGTCCTATATTATCACAAATTCTTTCCCATACTGGACTTGTATTATCTTTGATTTTTCTTCTTATACCATAGTTTTTTCCTACAAACTCTCTTGCTTTTTCTATTGCTTCTTTTAGTTCATTTTCTGTAACATATATTTGATTAGGATCAAGTGTTATATTTATATTTTCCGTATTATCTACTAATACAGTTATATCAATATTTTTTTCTATCAATTCTGTTACAGAATTGTTTATGTATTCTGCATTAGCTCCTGCATTTGCATAAGCATATAATACTTTAGCCTTAGTGTCTGGATCTATTGCAAAAAGTCCAATTTCTCTAAAATAAAACGCACTATTTGCATCAATATTTCTAAAAGAAAATGATATTTGAGCTTGTGTGTCTTTTAATATTTTTATATTATTTAATGAACATTCTAGAACTTTTGTTGTTAATGCCTTTTTATCTCTTGCATTTCCTGTTAATGTTCCACTACCAATTTCTGCATGGTCAAATTCTACTTTTTTACCCTGCAGGGTTTTTGCAGCTAACAAAGAACCATCCTTTGTTATATATACTTTTTCAAACCCCATTATTTTTCACACTCCTTTATATCTATGTAACTCTGTTGCCTCAAGTTTAATCCAAAATTATTATTCTCGTTTATTTTAACATTTTCAATTTCTTTCATTTTTTCTGTGTTCAAAACCATATATGTTTGTTGAGATATTATTGCTCCTGAGATACAGTTTATTTTACTTGTTAATCTATAATCTAGTTCTATATTGGCTGGCATTTGCTTTACCAAATCATTCTTTAACAATTCAGCTGCTTCTGTATAATTTAATGCAATTTCTATGTTCATTTTATAGTTATTGAAATCTGTTGTTATTTTATAATTTTCAGCACCAATAGCTTCATTTAATGTTTGTATCAGCCATTTATAAGTATATGCAACTCTATTATTCATTTTTAATAAAATTGCCATTCTTCTTGCCTCTAAAGTTTCTGCTGGCCTAGTAATTCCATATATTTTTTCATATCTTCTTAAACCATAATCTTCTGCTGTTTTTACAATAACTTCTCTCAACATGCTATTTATTTGATTATTCAATTTTTCAATTTGTATGTCTTCAGCTCCAAAAATTTCCTTAAATTCTCTAACTTCTTTTAGAAATGGTGGCATATATTTGATTAAATTCATTCTACGATCACCTCTCCTAAAATAGGAATTTGATATTTACTTAATAAAACATTACCATTTTGATTATTAATAAGTGTTTTAGTAACATCAATTACTCCCTCTGTATTTAATATTAGAGCTTCTATTTGTGCTTTTCTTACAACCGTAGTATCTGTATCTTCCCATAGTTTTCTTAATCCTAATAAATATTCACTAATTGATTTCTTTATATTTTCCTTAACTTTATCTTTTGTGGTTGTTGTTTCTATTGTTATTTCCGTTTTTACTTCTATGCTTATTTCTGTTACTGTATCTACTGTTACAACATGTCCTATTGGAGCTAACCCAAGTCCTTCTTCAGAAAATCCTGGACATATTTCAGTTTGTACAGTTTCTATCAATGTGCTTGTTGCTTTGTCAAAATTACTATCCAAAATTGTTAGCTTAACGGTTCCTCCTCCATTCCAAATTGGTGTGACTTTAACTGCTCCAACACCATCTATGTCTTTTGTTTTATTTTTATAGTCTATAACATTTCCTCCAAATGATTTTTCTTCAATTTGTTCATAATATCTTTTTCTTAATTCTTCATCATTTTCTTCATCTTCTCCAGGAATAAGAAGGTCTGTTAATGTTGCTTTTCCAAGATTTTGAATATAATCAACAGGAACTAGCAGCCCTGTTATGTTATTTCCAGTAAGTCCAGCAGTTTCACATTCTAATTTATAAATTCCTGTACTAATTTTTTCTTTTATCTTCCAATAGCAATCGTTACATGTAAATCTTGAATTTAATTCAATGTCCATCAGATTTTCGCTCTCATCATAAAAATTTCCTTGTTTGATTGCTTTTGTAGCTTCTTTTCTAGTCAAACCTACTTGATTAGATAATCGGTCCAAATATTCCTCCACTGCTGTATCTGCAAAAACTAAATCTATATTGTTTTTCAAAACAATATACATTTGAGCCATTTCTGCAGCTGCAGGTGCTAATGCATCATATATAATGCTTCCTTCTCTTTTATCTAATGTATCTGGTATTTTATCCAACATTCGGTTTAAAATAGTCTCATACTCATAATATTCATCTAAATTTTCATTCATGTGCTCACCACCTTCTCAATTGTTATTTCTCCTACAGTTGTAATTACATTAAATGTTACTATTAATTTATCTTTTATTATTTCAAAATTAAAGTTATTTACTTCTTCTATTCTATCATCTTGTAACAGTGCTTCAGTTATTACTCTTTGAAGTTCTGGCACAACATAAGTAGAACTTTCACCAATTAAATTTTTAAGTTCGATTCCATAATTCCAACTATATATTAGGTGTTCAAATCTTTCTGTATTAAGTATGCAATAAATTGTTTGTTTCATTGCCTCTATTCCATCACAAAATCTAGTTATTGTGTTTTTTTCAATATCTAGGCAATATGTTTTGTTGGGTTGTGTTGCAATTTCTAAATTGCTTTGTAATATATTATTAGTATTAGGTGTCATTTTAGCTTAACCACCTTTCATCTTTTTATTTTATCTATCACAATATACTCTTGTCCACCACGCTTCTGTATCAATATGACCACATCATCTTTTTTTAATGCATTATGAACAGTCATTTTTTTCTTTCCCCTAATGTTATGTGAATGAGATAGGTTAATTGATTTTTCTGATACTTCAATAGAACTTTGTACTGTATTTGTTATCTTTTCATTATCTGGATTTGGAGATATACTAGAATTAACACTTATATTCGCATTTGCCGTATGTGAATGATTTGCATTAAGTGTTTTATCATCCGTTTTCCAATCTATCGTAACATCTACAGTATAATCAGTAACATTCTTAGTTAATATTAAAAATTCAGATGTTAATTTAAGTTTTTGTTCCACTGTAACCTCTAGTGGACTCGTATTTGTAACAATTCCATATAAAACATTGCAAGGAGCTGATGCTTCTTCAGCTCCCTGCGAAATTCTTTTTAATACATCTATTAGACTCGCCATATTATCCTCCAATTACTGTGATATGAAATCTTGCCCCCTTAATGTCAAATCCATAAAATGTTCTCCATTCTTAAATGTATGTTTTGCTTTTTCAACCAACATAAAATTTTGAAGTTTTACATCTCCTAAATCTAAATTCACAATTATTAAAGAGCCCCCTCTAACTCTGATATCTCCAATAGCATTTTTGATTTCTAAGTTTCTAGTCTTCTGATTATATAAATTTAATAAAGTTTTTGCCTTAACTGCTCCATTTGTTTTTTCATCAATAGTATCAAAGTATTGTAACACTCCCCACTTGTTCATATTACTTGTATCTTGTGCTATATATACTTCCCTTTTTCCTGTTTTTTCATTGTCATATACTAATTTAACTTTATTATATGTATCTGTATCTATAGAACTTTGGTAATCAAAGTTTTGTGCAGTTTCTTCATCTATAATAAGTCCCACTTTCATTCGTTCTAGGTTTTTTAAGCATATTTGTCCAAAATCATCATAAAGAACATACATTTCCTTTTTGTACTGTATTGTTTCATCTAAAGCATTTAAAATAATGTCAAAAAGAGCCTGATTACTTTCAGATTTTTTTGCGATTTTATAATTTGTATTTTCTAAAGTTCCAACATTTAATTGAAAATCATTTGCGATCATTCTAACTAACTCATCGGCTCTTTTATCAACATATACATAACTTGATTTGTTTTTTAAATATCTTAATTGATCATATGCTGTTGTCTTTATTATTTTATCCTTTTCTCTTTTCTTAGTAAAAACAAATCCATAAAACACTTTATTTCCATTAACTTTAAAGCTTATTGGATTTCCTTCTTCATAATTTATTATGTTATCTTTCAATACTTTAAACTCTAGCTTGCCTGGAGATGATTTTCTTTCTGTAGTCCAAACAATTTCATCTTGTGTAACGGGTGCATATACAGTATTTCCATTTTGAATTAATAACTCTATCTCCATACAAACACCTCCTATGATGGTATCCAAAGTACCTGATTTGGATATATCAAGTTTGGATTTTTTATTTTATCTCTATTGGCTTCATATATTTTTCTATATTTATTTCCTTTTCCATAAAATTTTTTAGAAATATTCCATAAACAGTCTCCTCTTTTTACAGTATAATTTTGGCCACTTGGAGCCGAATTCTTTTGAGTTGCTGTTACCGTTGGTGTAACAGTTCTTTCGACAACAGGTGGCCTATATTGTTTTATAGTTATTTGCATAGTTTTTGTAGAGTACTCTTTATATTGTTTAAGCTTTATTTCAACTTTTACATCAAATCCTTCCTTTGCTTCTTCAGTAATTTTATAATCCTCTAAAGAAACCTTTATATTCGTATCAAATAAAACCTTTCCATTAGGTAATTTTCTTGAAACAATAAATTGAAAAGGAGTATTATTTATTTTCAACTTTTCAAGTATATTTAAATAATATACTGCAGGCTGAAATTCATTTTTATATGTTGCAAAGGGATAATTTGTGTTTGGAAGTAATGCTTTGAATTCAATTTCTGTCAAACCTGGTTTTTTTAAAACATTTATTTCTTGGTTATTAATTAAATCGTAAGTCTTATTTTTATTACTTATTTTTAATGATAATTTATCGGGAGCAATAGGTAATAATGTATTTCCTAAATAAAAATAATATGCCATTTTTTCCTCCCTCCTAAGTATGAACTCCATCCGCAACGGATTGTAATTCTTCTTCTAATCTGGTAGCTAGTTTTTCAACTATTCCATCAATATCTTGTTCTTCATTTATGTTATTATTATTATTCATTGTAATATTTACGCTTGCTGTAGTAAATCTATTTACAGTATCTCTTTCTGCTATATCAATCAAATATTTTAAATCTTCTTCAGATATTTCTGAGTTATCAGCTATTTTTTTAGTATCTCCAGCAATATCTCCAAGTGTGCCATCACCCATGCTACTAAAATCAAAACCATCCATACTTAAGGCATCGTTTATAGCTGAAGTTGCACCATTTATCCAATCATTTCTATGGTCTGTTCTATCTTGTCTTGTAGTTTCTAGCTCTATAACCTTATTTTGTATATCAGTAGCTGAGCTACTTAAATCTGCTGCAAATTTTGCTTTATTTTCGTTGATTGAATTATTTACTTCATTCATATCATCTAGCATGCTTTGTAAATCTTCGTTTCTTCTTACAACATTGTCCATCATGCCTTCCATTGCCTTATCTGCGAAATTCGCATATTGTGCATAATCTATTGAAACTCCTGGTATTTTATTTAAAATTGAAATTATTCCATTTACGATTCCTAATACTCCATTATACAGCCATTGAAAAATATACAGTATTCCTACTCCAACAGCTTCTAATCCTGTTTCAAATGCATACCATGCAGATAACAATGCATAGCAAACTCCTATCATTCCTAATAGCATAAATTGTGCTGCTAGAACTATTCCATAAAAAACTGTTTTGCATCCTAGCCATAAAGTCATAGCACCTATAACTAACATGTCCCATAAATATATAATTGCATAAGCCACCTTATCGTTAGTAAACCACAAGTATGTAAGTGCCACTATTAAGGCCATAATCAATACAACAATCCATACGATAGGACAAGCATATAATGCAGTATTTAATCCATATTGTGCAGCTGTAGCAGATAATGTTGCTCCGGCTTGCATCATACTTGCTGCTGCTTGTACTTTTTGTATAATAGCTAATATAGTCAGAATTCCACTTGTAATAGTAGAAATTACATTAAATGCAATATATGCTCCAACTATTCCTAGTATTACTGGTGCAAGTGGCTCTAAAATACTATATAACCATGCTGCAGTTTCTATTAAACTTAATACAGCCTGCGCAGCTAAGCTTGCTCCTTCTATAAACATATTGAACATTTCCTGTACTTGCTGATTATTTGCTAGAGCATTAATTTTTTTCAAAACTGGATCTAATGCTTTAATTGTTATATTTTTCATTTTTGTCCATACTTGAGCCCAAGTCATTGGCATTTTGTTATATCTGTCATTTATTTGGTCTGCTGTTGAAAACATAGCATTTTTTATAATATCAGATGTAATTACGCCCTGTGATGATAATTCTTTTAAATCTCCTTTGGATTTACCGGTATAGTTTGCTATTGCCTCAGCTAATAAAGGTGCATTCTCCATAATGCTACGGAATTCATCCCCTTGTAATTTGCCAGATGCCATCGCTTGTGTTAATTGATACATTGCAGAAGTTTGTTCTTGAATACTTGCACCACCTATTGTAAAATTTTTATTCATTAACTCTGTAAATGCAATTATCTCATCTGTATTTTTAAAATTATCCCCTGCCAGAATTCCTAATTTTGATACAACGCTAGTAGTATCCAGAAATGAAGATCTAGTTCTATTCGACATCGCAAATATTTTATTTTCTAAATTTTCTACACTATCATTATCATCTACTATCAGTTCAAGTCTTGCTCTATTGCTAGAAACTTGATCGGATAAGTCAACTGTTTTTCCAATTATTGTTATTCCTCCTGCTGCTATTGCAACATTCTTTATAGTATTTAATAGTTTATTTGCCGCCAAATTAGAATTTTCAAAGTTAGAAGGCATTTTTCTTGTTTCATTATTAGCATTTTGTGCTGACTGTTCTATCTGGTTCAATATCATATTTGTATTATTTAACTCTTCCTTCGCTATTTTTAGTGATTGTAAATCAACTGGATTAGATGATGCTGTTTGCATATCTTCAAAATTATTAATAAGAATTCTGCAAGCATTGCTCATACTTCTAAGTGCAGGAGACATACTGTCTTGAACCATTATAGCAGTTTTTATTGTTGCCATTGTTTCACCTTCCTTCTCTTATTTCCACATTATTTTTTTAATTTACTTTGCTGTTCTTTTTCATTTTCAATTCTAATATCAATAGATGCAATAACAAAAGCTTTTTCTTTAAATGGTAATTCTATAAATTCATGTGGAAATCTATGAAGTTTTTGAAGGCAATAATGAGCATACACAGCTTCATAATCGCCTTCTTTAATTAGTTTTTTGCTTCTTCAACCGCTTCTTCTAATTCATATCCATTTATTCTTTGAATTTCTGCTGTTAGATCATCATATTCTGCAGCATTTAATAAATGTTTTGTCAACAAATCAATAGAGTCCATCTCATGATAAAAGTCTAATAACTCTGCATTGTGAAGGTCCGGAAATATAACACATTTATCAGTAAGCAATTGCAAATATCTAATTGTATCTAATTGCTGTTGATATCCTTTTTTCTTTCCATTTTGTACTATAACTTGTCTATAGCATTGTTTTCTTAAATCTTCATTCTCTTTTGCAGTTATAGTTTTTAATTTCCATGGGATAGGCTTTCCATTTTCATCCTTGAAGTTTTTAGAAGCTACATATTCAAAAACTTCTTCTTTCTTTTCAATCATAAAAGCTTGTAAATTGCTCATAATATTCCTTCTTTCTTATTTATTTTTATTCCATTCCATCTAAAACTTTAAATTTAGTTGGATTTGCAAAATCTTCAAATGTAAATTCAATCTCTTGCTCTAGAAAATCTCCATCTACATCAAATGATGCTAATACTCCACCATTGATATTGCAACCTTTAAATATCATTGAACATGCACCTGCTGATGATGTTGGATCTTCATTTGTTACCTGAGTATCAAAATATACATCTTCTCCCGAATTTTTATATCTTTCCATAAGCTCATCAAAAATAGATGTATTTTTATATACTGTCATTTTTCCTGTACCTTTCCAGCCAGTTGATTTATTTCCAGCACCTGTTTTTCCTAATATGTTTATTTCCTTTTTAGTTTTCTCAAATTTTGCTTCAAAATCTTTTGCTTGCATTAGTAAATATCTTCTTCCTTCGATAGTTACGTAGCAGTCTGCCAATTTTGCGCTAATAGCATCTTTAGCATTCATATTAATTTCAGACATAATAAATTTCCTCCTTTAAAATAAATTAAGAGAACATGTACTGCCCTCTTTTATTCTACAACTACGGTCATATATAATTTTTCCATAGCATTAACTATTTGTACTGCAGCATCAATAGTTACGGATTTTTTATCATTTCCAATTGCTACTGCGATATCTGTGTCTTTAAAATTCTCTATTGCTTGTATCTGTTGATATGATTTAAATAATGTTGCTATATCATTCCATAATGAGGTTCTTCCAGACTCATTATTTGCAATTTTTCCTATGTATTTTGAATTAAATACACTTGCTACATCTGTTGCAATTTGGTCTAATACCCTTATAGTTTGATTTGATTTAAACTCTTCACCTTTTTCATCAGTAGTATTAACTAAGCTGTTTATATCCACTAAAACTCTAACTTGGTCACCTACTTGATGTAAAACAAATTCTCCACTATCAATTGCTGTTTCTAGTTGTGCTTGTGTATATTCTGTTTTAGGTGTATATTCTCCATCGTATGTCTTATTGGTGTTTGATTTATTTATCTCACAACCTGCAATTACGCCAGTAACCCAATATATCATTCCTATATCTGATTCATCTGCAGCATTTTTTACATTAATAACTCCTTCATAATCAGCAGATGTGTTATACAATACAGCTTGAAATTTAATACCTAATTTATCTCTTAATCTTTTTGCATATTGAACATATAAGCCTGTTATAGATGTATCTTTAGATAAACATCCAACTGCATTGAATGAATAAGATTCAAGTTTGTTTAGAAAATCTTGATGAGCTGTTGAGCTAACTGTTCCATTTGTTCCACCAGCTAGTGCTGTTCCTGCTGTAACAGTCAGTGTAGTAGCTTTGAATGAAACAAATTCATTTGCAACTAATTCACTTGCTGTTTTTACGATTTGTTTATCAACTTCTTTTGTTCCAAGCATCGTTATTACTTCATATTTATTATTATCATCAACATTTTTTTGTATGATAATTTTCAAGTCATTTCCTCGTGTTCCAGAATATAAAGCTGTTGCAATATCATTTGTAGCTTTTTCTCCTTCATTTAATTTATATAAATATGCTTTCTTGATATTTTTAAATAAATCTCTTAGTCCTTTTAATTTTGGATCTGAATATTCATATCCAAATAAGGCTAAAGAATTTTTTGCAAATTCTTCTCCTGTTACTGCTATTATTTGGCTATCTTTTCCCCAATCAAGTTCAAGTGCTAATGCAGCAATTCCTCTATCTCCTGCAACTGCAGAAGCCGCTTTTTGTGATGCAAAATTAATGTATGCACCAGGTATTTTTTTGTTTTGGACTGTAAAAGTTCCTCCTCCTAATGACATATTAATTCACCTTTCCTTTCCTAAAATCTTCTATTGTCTTATTTACTTCTTCTAATGTATATAATTTATCATCTTTTAATAAAGCATTAAGTAAATCGACATTATCTTTAAATTTTTTTGAATTTACTATTTGTTGTTTAGTAAATCTATCTTCAATTATAGTTTCTACTTTTTTTCCCTTAGCCATCCTTTTTAACCTCCCCATTAAGATCATAATTGTTCATCTGTGTATTATCATTTTCTCCCTTACATATAAATAATTTATAGTCAATGAAAAAGTGTAACACTCCATCTTCAATTTTAGATTGCATTTTATCTGCTCTAATTAGTGCATTATTAGTTAAAGTTATATACTCTAAATCATATAACTTATCTGCCATTTCCATTAAACTTGGTGTATCATCATTTTTTGAAAAACCTGTAATATCAAAATGAAGTATATCTATATAATTTTTTTTATTTATACCTATATCTCGATTCTCATTTCCATCTAAGTAATTAATAAAAAAACAAGGTTTTTCCATACCTTGCTGAACATTATCATCATATACCTTATAGGATACATCAAATATTTTTCTAATTTTTAAGGAAATCCCTGTCACTATTTTATCAATAACCATTATTAAAACACTCCTCCATAAATTTAGTCAATTTGCGTTCTATAATCTTAGGCAATTGTGATTCTAATTCTTTTTCTGATATAGTAAGCATAAAGTGTCCATTTACCCAGGCAGATTTTAATTTCTTGCCCAAAGCGGGAACAAATCTTCCAGGTTCTTGCCTATGTCCAAATTCAACATAAGATGAATATTCTACTGGATTTTTCACAATTATAATATAATTATTGCCAAGTCTGAGTATCTTTAAAGAGTCTGCATATTCCTTTGCATTTGGTACTTTTCCTCCCTCAGCTTCTTCTTGTGTTTTTGCTGTCCATCCTCTCCTTAATGTTCCTCCATTTTTTATTTTATAAGTTCTATAGCTACCATCCTTTTTTATTACTTCAAAGGTTCCTTCTCCTACAGGTGTCCTTTTAATGACTTTCGCTAATAAACGAGCAGCCAACTCTCGAGAAACATCTTCACAAAATTTTTGCACATCGAATTTTGACATTTTTTCTATTTTTTTTGCCAACTCTTCTAGTTGTTTAAAATCACAACTTCCCCATCTAGCCATTATGCCCACCCCTTAAATTTTTCTAACATAATTTCTTGGTGTGTGTCATATACTGCTGGTTCTCCACTATTTTTATATTCGGTAGTTCTATTTTTTTGAGTTACAATTATCTTAGAGCCAGGTTTTATATTTAATTCTGGAGCAATAAACAATTTGACCTTTGTAATAACATTAGATTGATTTTCGGTTTCATTATTTGCATTAATATCCTCAAAAGATAGCTTACATGGTTGCTTTTCTAGTACAGTCTCTTCTTTAAAATTAGTTCTATTATTTTTTGGATTCGTATTTGATTTATATTCAATAATATCACATTTGCCATCATATAATTTTTCAATTGCCTGTCTAGCAATATTTAAATACGGATTCATACTACCACCTCATCTTTCGATGTCTGTATAAATCTTTTTTATATTTTTCTACTAAAGCATCTTCTGAGAACTCTAATGTTCCTGTATTATATATTATTCCATTTATATTTACTGATGTTGCATCTGCAAAATCTACAGTTGTATCTCCCTCTTGTATGCTTTTAACTTTCATATTCATATCACTTGAGGAATTTACATCTATATTTTTAACAAACTGATTATCATATCCATTTAAATACCAATAATCTTTTGTCATTCTAATCCATGTAGCATATAAGCTTTTTGGTATAGAAGAAAGATGTGTTGTATCTAAAATAATACACATTGTATCACTTATTGAATATAATAACTGTTCTTTTGCAGCATTTCTTTTTGCCTCATCTTGAATGTTTGTTATTTTTAATTCATTTTGTAAACGCTCTACAAACAATCCCATATTTATTTCTGTTCGGCTTTTTATTTCATTAAGAATATTCATATAATCACCTACTCATTTTCTGGATTTTCTTTTTCTACCTCAGTATCTTCTATTTCTTTAATTTTTGCAATTAGTGTTTCTTTTTTCATATTGTGAACATTTTTTATACCTAGTCCTTTTGCTTTTTCTTTTAATGCTTCTAATTCTTCGCCGATATTGTCGCCGGTATTGTCGCCGATATTGTCGCCGGTATTGTCGCCGGTATTGTCGCCGGTATTGTCACCGGTATTGTCGCCGGTATTGTCGCCGGTATTGTCGCCGGTATTGTCACCGGTATTGTCGCCGGTATTGTCGCCGGTATTGTCACCGGTATTGTCACCGGTATTGTCGCCGGTATTGTCACCGGTATTGTCGCCGGTATTGTCGCCGGTATTGTCGCCGGTATTGTCACCGGTATTGTCGCCGGTATTGTCGCCGGTATTGTCACCGGTATTGTCACCGGTATTGTCACCGGTATTGTCACCGGTATTGTCGCCGGTATTGTCGCCGGTATTGTCACCGGTATTGTCACCGGTATTGTCACCGGTATTTTTGTCTGCAGAAGGCTCTGCATTCTCTGTAGAATACTCTGCAGCATCTTTTTTATAATTTTCAACATATAATTCTAGTTCTTGTTTCAATTCTTTTAGATTTATTGTTTCATCTTTTACCATTATAGTAATAGTTCTTTCCTTTTTATCTGAGATTTCTTCTACTACATCTAAATATTTTTTATTTTTTTCGTACACATCCTCACTAACTATAGCTGTATCCTTATCATAACACCATTTTCCATTTAACTTTAATGCTGGTCCTTTTACAATAACTCTTTTCATCTTATTACACCTCTTTTATTAAAAAATAAAAGGTAAAGGCTTGTAGCCTCTACCCTAAGTTAAGCTAATGCTAGCTTGAAATACCTCATCACTATATGGGAATGAAGGTAATGCAGTAGCAACTGCTTTTTCCCAAGTGCTTACAGGATCTTTGTCTTCTTCATATACCATAGCAAGTATTTTGCCAACTTGTCTAATGTCAATTGAAGGATCTCTTTGTAATCTTATTTCTTCTGCTGTTGGTCCATATAATGTTTCACCTAATTTTCCTTCTGGGAACATTGAGAAACATTCTTCTGGGAAATATCTAATTTGCTCATAAGTTCCATCAGCTTTTAATCTTCTATAGACTTCATCATAAGTATATATTTTTGGTAAACCTAAGCTTTCTAAGTATGTATTTAATTCTCCAACTGTTGCTAATCTTTTTGAGTCCTTTCCATATAAAGCATTAATAACATTTGGATTTTTTAAAATTTTTGCTAATACAATATTTGAAGTTAGAGCTCTTTTTGGTTTAACAGCCATTTTGTTGTACCATTCCATTATATCTGCTATTGGGTCTGAGTTTGTTCCCCAGTCTACATTTGCAGCCTTATGAGCCTCTGGTACACCATAATCAATACTAGCATTTAAACCATTTTCATTTAATGTTACAGTTCCCTTTGCTAATATTTCCATACGCATAACTTCGACTCTTGCTCTTACACCTTGAACTAATGAGTCAATATCATTATATACCTCTTGCATTAATTCTTGTCTTTCAGCTTCATTTCTTGGTGATTCTAAGGCTATAATATCTTCCTCACTTAATGGTAATTTTCTTTTAATTAATGCCAATTCAATAGCTTTCTTTTGAGCCTCTCTTTGTCCAATTTCAGATTCTGTATCAAATCCATGTACACTTGCAATTACAGGTGTTTTACTTTTATTTACGATCATATCAAATTTAAGTGATCTTTTCTTTACTTCTGGAAATAGTTCCTCTCCCATTAATGCTGGATATTTTCTATCCTTTTGATAATTTAATATTTCTTTTTGTTCAAAAAGTTCTAATACACTTTTTCCCATAATATTTTTCCTCCTTATATATTTTATTAATATTTTTTAGTTATTCTTTTTCAAATATTGTACCGCTAACATCTCCGCCAACAGTATAATCAGCAGTTCCCGCTGTTACTTCTGCAGCTGTTCCTGCTAGTAATTTAGCATAAACATCTCCTACTCTTTTGAAATAGTCTTTATCTTCTAAATATTTTGCATCTGTTGTTTTCTTATATGAAGCTGCAGATTGTGTTTCATATTCATCTTTAAAATGAATTCCTGGCATTGTTGCTTTATCAGCATCTGCAATTTTTTCTGGTAGTCTTGCAGCTAATACCCATCCTTCATACATAACAGCTCCTGGTTGTGGTCCTTCTGTTACATCAACATCATTGAACACTAGTCCAATAGCAACTCCTTGTGAATTTCTGTAAACAGTACCAGCCTTTACAATTTTTCTTCCTTTTGCATTTGCTACTACACCTTTATTATCAATTTGTCTAGTGTAGTTGTGATATTTAGCAGAAGCTAAAAAATTAACTTCTTTTACTTCTTCGTTTTTAACATACATAATATTTTTCCTCCTTATATTTAATTAAAAAATTGGCTTTTTTCTGTGCCTGTTTCAGCACTATTATTTATTTTTGCAAAATTAGAGCCACTACTAATTCCTGCGCCTTCATCTCCTTCGCCTCCGTTACCTTCATTGTTTAATGGATTTCCAGTAACTTTAGTTTCGAAGAAATGAGGATCTGATTTTTTTAGAGCATCTAGTTGCTCTTTAATACCGATTAATGTTTTTCCCTCTTTATCAGTAGTAATCTTAGTTAAGTCCAAAGACCCTTTCACTGCATTTATATTATTTTCGGTATTTCTTACTTTAGCATCTTTAAATGCTGATTTTAAAAGTTCATTGAAGATATAGTCTGAATGCTCTTTTTTAGCATTATCTTCAATTTCTTTTACCTTTTTGTCGTATTCTTCTTTGGTTATAGTATTTTTTTGAAGATCAGCAAGTGCTTTTTCTTTCTCGCCTTTCTCTTTTTCAAGTACCTTTTTGTCATTTTCCAGTTGTGATTTGTCTGCTTTCAATGCTTTGTTTTCATCTTGTAATGTTTTTATATCCTTTCCATTTTCAGCTAAGACAAAACTGATTTGGTCTTCTGTAAGACCATTTGCTTTTAAATCTTCTGTTTTCATACTTTCTCCTTTTCTATAACACCATCATACTAGGCTTTTTTAGGCAGTTCTCCATCTTCCGTTATTCAAATGTTATGAGGCAATTATTAAGGTCTACCTCTTGACCAATTTTTTATAATAAAAATAGACACCTTTTCAGATGTCTAAAATTAATAACTATTCAATTAAAATGTAGGTTAGGATTTGCACCGCCACCACATTTTTTATTCTATTATTTCTAAACTAACAATCTCATTTTCAAACAACGAGTAATTTTTGTTGTCTTTTTCATTCAATATATCTATTTCTTCTATTTCCGGCTCATTGTCCTCTGCTGGTACATATCCTACTATTTCGCCAATATATTCATTGTTATTATATGATTTTATTTTTACTCTTTTATTTAATAATTCTTCTAAATTCTTGCCTTTCATGCTAATTTCCGCCTTTCCTATAAGGAACTATATGTACACCAGTTTTACTATAATGAATTTTGAAACTATTAGTCTTTATTTCTTCTGTCTTATTTTTTACAACTCCAATTTGTTCATCAATTGTTATTATTTCTTTCTTACTCCATTTTCCATTATCTCCAAATTGTAATGTACCTGTTCCCGCATATTTGTTTACAAGTTCTTGTGCTTTCTCAGATGATATAGTTAAGTAACTTCTTCCTTCAATATAATTATTACTGTTTAATATATGTTTATCTTGTTTTCCAATATTTATTGTCTTATTTACATTACCAATATATTGTTTTGCTTTTTCTTCTGTTGTTATTCCCAATGCATCTAAATATTGTGCTTTTAAGTTTTTCCATTCATCAATATTATTATACTTCATTTCTTGAAATTCTTCAAATGATTTTCCAATTTCTTTTTCTCCTAGTATGTTTTTATATCTATTATATTGTTCAAAATCTGCTGACTTATTCTTTTCTTTTTTTTGCATTACTTCAAATTTTTTCTTTATATTAGGATCACTATCTATATATTTACTTTTCCATTCGTTATATGTAATATTACTTGGTACATAATAAGTTTTTCCGTCTGTATTTCTAGCTGCTCTTTCCCCAAATTCAAATTCATCTGCAAAATATGGAGCAGTTGTACTTCGACAATTAACATGAAATGGTGGAGCAGTTATTCCTTCTTTATAATCACTCATATTAAATATTTGCCCATCTAGATTACGGCATATATCTGATGTTCTTGAGTCAAGTGTAGCAACTATAATATATTTTTCTACTCCTAAATCTTTAAAACAATCTTTTCTGGCCACACTAGAAAAAAATGCTGACTCTGTCATTACTAATGTTCCTGCCTTATTTTTACTAACCCCAAATGTTTTAGAAATCTTATCTATCACATCATCTGGTGCCTTACCTCTTATTATTGATTGTGTTAATTCTTTTTGCAATGTATCAATTAAAGCTTTTTTATTTTTCCAAATTCTATCACTAAAGGTATATCCATCACTTGTCCATGGTTTTGATATTATTCTTTTTATAGTGTTTTCATCTAGTGCAGAAAACTGGAAAGCAACATTGTGGCCTTTTTGTAATTCATATGCTACTTTATAATAAGTATCTTTGTAGGTATCAATAATGAAATTTTGAGTTTCTTGTTGTTCATTATGTGAAAGTTTTTCAATTTCATTTTGTATTTGTATTTGTAAAGCTTCTAATCTTGAAATATGTACTTTCGCACTTGCATTTTCTAATTCTTTTCTCCATATAAGATCTATTCCATTTTCCTGGCCATACTTTATATATTCCTCTACATCCCATTTAAGTTCTTTTAGTTCATTAGTATTAAGCCATTTTTTTGAGTCTCTTAATGAAATTTGATTATTAACAGAAAATCTTGCAAGCCAATTTTTAGTTTCTTTTTTTATATTATATAATGCTTTTTCATATTCTTCTTTCAATGTTTCCAAATACTTTGATTCATTTAAAATTTGCATTCTTTCGAGTTCTTCTAGTCTTTTGCTCCAATAATCTTTGTTATTCATTACTTATCACCAACTTTTGTAGCACCATTTTGAATAGTATTTCCTGCACCAGTATCTTTTCTTTGCTTTAGCAATTTTTCATATTCTGATTCAGCCTTTTCGTTTTCTTCCTTTTCCTGTTCCTTAATTTTTTGTAATTCATCTTCAACATTACGCACAAATGGATGATTAGCTAGTATTGTCGCTTTACTTAGAAGATCAACACTATTATTACAATTTTCTATTAATTCTTTTTCATTAACTGTCATTGTCTTATTAAATACAAACTCCATTTCATATTTTGAATAATCTTTATTATCTTTTGCAGCTATCCATTCATCTACAAAGGCCTTAAAATATTCTAAACTACTTTTAAATTCTGTTTCTATATTGCTACAATCTAAATCCAAATCGGAATATAATTGTTTTAGAGCGACTCCTGACTCCTGGGTTCCAAACTTTTCACTTTGTGTATCAACTCCTGAGCCACCCTCATAAATATCTTTTCGTAATTGTGTAATAAATTCCTTAAAAGCCTCAATAGATATTTGTACACCTTTTCGGTCATATTCTCCATCTGTGTCTAAGAAAACTGTGTTAAATGTTTGTAAGTTTTTTTGGAATGTCCCTGCTTCCGATTGATAATTCTTAACAACATTTACACCATCTGGAGCCTCATAAATTGTATCACCCATTTTTGAAGTTAACTCATCATAACAATCTAATAATGCTTTTAGAAAATGTATTAGAGGTAATTCATCTCCATTATATTTAAAATAAATAAATGGAATACCTTTTTGCCAGTTTTTGGCTTGTCCATTTATCATATAGTGACATAGAATTGATGTGCCTTCTGTGTCTTTTCCTATAATAAATTCCTTTCTTTTTTCAACTTCTTCTACATCCTCTATTAAAGTATCTCCATCATAAATATAATATCTTATGCCCTCTTCATCATAGTATTCTACTTTTGTTTTTGTTTCTTTTGTTTCCTCTGTTGTATATATTTCAACATCATAAAACATTGCTAATGCATCTAAAATCTCATGTTCTTCATCCTTCCAAATTGGAACAATCCTAGTTGCATAACGCAATCTTACTTTTAAATTTCCTTCTGCATCTATATATATTTGCCACCATGCAACAGCTCGTTTTACTGCTTCTATTAGTGTATATTTTAGTCTTTTATGCATCTTGTTATTAAAAATATCTTTTATCAGTTCTTTATATTCGTTATCCTCTTTTTCTCCCTTTTCCACTAGTTGCTTAATCGTAGGTTTTTTTCTTAATAAATAACCTGCCTTCTGATTTATCATTTTATAAATTATTGGATGTTTCAATTGATAGTTTTTTGCATGTGGTGCTACTTCTTCTTGCCCATCTTCATTTATATATACTCTTTCTTTTTTATTTATATCTCCCTCATTTTTATAATATTTATTTCCTATAACCATTTCTTTATATTTATTTGACTCTTTAAAATCTTTGATTTGAGTATTGACAAATTTTGAAAGGTCCATTCCTTTCTTTGCACCTTCTTTTAAAATAAAATCAATTTTTTCTAATTCTGTAATCATTATCTGTTCACTCCTTTATAATTATTAAAATATGCACCTCTAGTCTTGATAGGGAATAGAGTCTGTAGTAAATATCTTAAAGCATCCATTGCGTGGTCGTTCTGCTTTATTGGTTTGTCTTCGCCTCTTTCTTGGGCCTTTTCATCCCATATATAAGATGCAAATTCTCTCAATAAATTAGGACATTTTTCTGCAACAATATGTATTCTTTCTTCATCAAGCCAATTTAGCACAACTGTTATTCCGTTTATAACTGCATTATCAGCTTCTTTAACATTTATCTTATTTTGTTTGAATAAATTTATAAGAGATGTAGCACTTGGATCAATGATAGTTCTTCTTATATCTAGTCCTTCTACCATTGTTAAGTAATCTTTTAAAAACATTGCATCTGTTTTAGTAATTTTTTCTTCTTGTCCACTTTTGTTTTTCTTTGTTCCTTTGTTGTAATATTCTCGTAAAATATACACATGAGGCTTATTATTTATATATTTAATAGCACATAATAAGAAAACCTGTGGATTCGTAATTCCATAATCAGAAGATACATAATAGTAATCAAACTTATCTGGAAGGTCCTTTTCTTTTATTGTGTGCTTTTCTTTACTAAAATTAGGATATATAATTCCTTCTGCAAGTACCCATAGTCCCAAAATAAATCTTTGAAAAAAGACACCTACAAACATTTTGCGGTATCTTTCCTTTGTTTCTTCATCTAAACTTGGGTTATCATCCATTGTGAAATGAAGATGTAATATTTTCTTTTCACTTGCTTTATCAATCCATTCAACTTTAAACCAGTGGTTAGGTCCCTCTGGGTTACAGTTAAACCAGTATTTTGAACCTTTAACAGAACATCTTGCAAGTGCTTGATTTACAAATGATTGTGGCATTAAAGCTACTTCATCTAAGAACACACCTGCTGCAGTAATTCCGTTGTACTAAATCTTGTGATCTTTCATCTTTTCCTCCAAAAATGTAAAAGTAATTAATTACTTCTCCGCTTCGAAACTTCTACTAGGTTATCTGCTCTTCTATCTTTTATCTTGTATCCTTGAGCTCTAAGCATTAGTTTAAGCCAAAATAAAACATTTCTACGAAACGCCCCTACAGTTTTACCTGCCATAATAAAGTTTTGGCCATTAAATCTGCACATTGCCCATAATGCAAAAGATAAGGACATACATAATGTTTTTCCTGCTCTTATGCTTCCATCTGCAATAATTCCATTTTTATCTTTCACAGGACTTTCATCAGTCCACCATGTTAATATTTTCTTTTGTTTTAAGCTAAACGGTTTAAACTTGAATAAAGTTCCATTTTTTATCTTCTTTTTCAGTGTAATAGCATTTTGCATTACTTTGTTTCTTAGATTAGAAATTCTTTCATCAATATTCTCAATTGTCCTCGGTATAATCATCCCATGCACCTTTCGTTGTGTCGTTTAAGGCCTTAATGAAGCTATCATCTTTCAAATCTTCTGTATTTGAGCTATCCTCTTTTGCTGCTTCCATTTCTAATCTAATTAAATCTAATTCAAGTTTTCTATCATCAGTTTCCATTCTATGTAAACTGTCTAAACATTTTCTTTTAGCATCTTCTATTCTAGTAAGTGAGTCTTCTAATTTTTGTAGTGGCGTTATTACATTTATAGCTTCTGTTACTGTCTCTGTTTCATTTGAAGAGTTAGAACTATATTGTCTTTTTACTATTCTTTCTATGTTCATATCCTTTTCTTTGTCTTGTATTTGTTTAATCCTTTTTAAAATTCTATACTCTCTTATGCATAACATTTTATATTCTTGTTCTATACAAGTTCGTTTATTGTCTATTTCTAACTTTTTATATATGCTTTTTTCTTCTTCAGATAGTACATCAAAAAATATTGTTTCATACTCTCCCGTTGTAAGGGCTCTTTTGTTTCCTTCTTCAGCTCCCGGTCCTCCGCTGTTTCCAACAGCATTTTGATTACCTAAATGTGTAACACTTAAATTGCTTTCTCTTTGCCATTTATTTTTTTTGACGAGATAAGTGACTTGATTAAATGATATTTTATATTTCTTTGCTAATTCTTTATATGTAAGCCCATTTTTATAATCGATTTCAATTTTTTCAATATCGTGGATCTTCTTTTTGCGTTTCACATCATATCACCCACCTACCTATCTTCTAATTTTGCCTTTTGATTTGTTAGTGTTTCCCACCTCTTTACTATTACATCACAATATTTTTGATCCAATTCCATAGAGTAGCATGTCCTATTAGTTTGCTCTGCTGCAATAAGTGTTGACCCACTTCCGGCCAAATAAATCTAATACTATTTCATTTAATCTGCTACTATTTTTTATTTGCCTTCCTATTAGGCTTATTGGTTTCATGGTTGGATGCAAATCATTAATTGTAGGTTTATTCTCATTTATAACTGTAGTATTTAGATTGTTTATAACATTTTCGAGTAATTTAACTAATTCTTCTTTTTTCATTTTATTATAATCTATTTTTATATTATCAATTACAGTTGTCTGAGTTCTATCATCTATAAAGTAATGACTCGCACCTGGTTTCCATCCATATAAACACGGCTCGTGTTTCCATTGATAATCTTGAGTACCTAAAACTAATGCATTTTTGTTCCATATTAATTCTTGTCTAACTTCAAGTCCATTATTTTTTAATGCTGATTCAAAATTAATATGTTCCCTGGATGCAAACCATATGTAAAATGCTCCTCCTGGTTTTAAAGCATCATTCATACACTTAAATGCTTTTGTCAGGAAATTGCTAAAAGCATTATCATTCATATTGTCATTTATAATTGTCATTCCCTGGCTATTTTCTATACCAACATTGTATGGCGGATCTGTTACAACTAAATCCGCCATATTTCCATTCATTAATTTTGAAACATCTTTTGTGTCAGTACTATCGCCGACACATTAACCTATGTCTTCCAAGTATCCATATGTCTCCTGGTTTCGTTATTGGTTCTTGAATTTCATTAATTGCTTCATCAATATCAAATTCATCTTCCTCAGTATCTAAATATTCATTTAAAATGTTATCTATCTCTTCAGAGTCAAAACCAGTAAGATTAACATCAAAGTTTTCCTGTAGTAGTTCTTGTAATAAATTCTCTAGTTTTTCAGTATTCCATTCGCCACTAATTTTATTCAATGCTATGTTTAATGCTTTTTCTTGTGTTTTATCTAAATCAACTACTATGCATTCTATTTTTTCATAATTCAATTCTTTTAATACTTTTAACCTTTGGTGTCCTCCAATGACTGTAAAGTCTTTATTTATAATAATAGGCTCTACATAGCCAAAATTTATTATACTATTTTTTATCTTTATATATTCCTCATCGTTAGGTTTTAAATCTTTTCTAGGGTTATATGTGGCAGGAATTAATTTATTTATATCAATTTTCTGTATTTCCATCTATTCACCTTCTATCTTATCTAGCAATTGAATTTTTATTTGCTCTGCGATTTTTTTCATCATAACAGGTGGAACACTCATTCCACACACATATTGTACATTCATTCCCATAAAATTATAGTCTTGTGGAAATGTTTGTATTTTTAATATATCTTTATCGCTAGCATATCCTGGTACATCAAACCTTATTGGTGGACTTCCACCAGCTGTAATTGTTGCTGGTGTTCTATCATCTTTTAGATATTGTGCATTAAAACAACTTATTTTTCCGTTTTCTGTCCTTTTTATTGTATCTCCTAACTTGTTGTCTTTACTTATTCTCTTTTTCCATCTTTCATAAGTTAGTGTATCATAATTTAATTGCTTATATTCTTTATCCTTTATTTCGCCATATTTTATTGGTTTTTCATTAAATTCTAAAACAAGACTAGGAAATTTATATCTCTTATTCGTTGCAATAAAGAATACTCTTTCACGTTTTTGTGGCACTCCCATTGTTGCTGCATTTAGTATAAATATTTGTGTATTATATCCTATCTCGTTCATTCTTTTTATTATTAAATTTACATATCCCTTTGCATTTCCCATCACAAGTCCTTTTACATTTTCAGCAACTATGATTTTGGGTTGTAATCTATTAGCAAGTTCTATAAATTCAAAAAATAAATCATCTAGTACCTGACTTGCTTGTCCTTCTCTAAACTTTTTATTTTTGCCCCAATTCTTTTCTCTTTCTCCAGCTAAAGAAAATGTACTACATGGTGGGCTTCCATCTAATATATCTAATTTAAACAGTTCATTTGGATAATTTGATAATTTATTCATTTCTTGAATTCCCATGCAATAATTATATCTAGGGTTATGATTTTTTAAATATATTTCATTTATTTTTTTATCTATTTCACAATTTCCTATAACATTAAATCCAGCTAGTTTATAGCCCATAGTAGAGCCTCCACCACATGAAAAACAAGAAAACACATTATATTTGCTTTTAGAAATATTCTGCAAATCTTTTAAATACCATTCATACTCTACCATAATACTACTCCTTATCCAAATCGAATAAAAAGCCGACATTTTGGGCATTGACATTTAAACTTTTCATCACTAAAATCTAGCAAGTCAACTTCTACATTTTCATTAATAGTTTCTTCTGTTTCTTTTATTATTTTATTGATTTCTTTTTCATCAAAACCTGTTATAGATAAATCTATTTCGTTTTTTGATAGTTCATTTAGTAATATTTCTAATTTTTGATAATCCCATTCTCCAGATATTTTGTTAAGTGCTATACTAAGCAACTTTTCTTTATCTTTACTTAAACTTACAATTATGCACTCAATTTCTGTTATTCCCATATCTTTCAATACCTTTAAGCGCTGATGTCCACTTATAACTGTCATATCATTATTTATTATTATTGGTGATATATATCCAAATTCTTGAATACTATTTTTTATTTTTTGGTATTCTGGATCTTTTTCTTTTAAATCCTTTCTTGGATTGTAACTTGCTATCTTTAGTATTTCTGTTTTTACTTTTTGTATATTCATAATCAAAATCCCCCTCTTTAAAACATTTATTAATTCTTTTGCAATTTTTACATTGCTGCCTCATGCATATTCCATAATTCATATACACACCTTCTTTTGTACATAAAAAAACTCACAATTAATTTGTGAGTTTTTTAGGGGATTTTTTAATTACATTTTTACTTAATACAATTATAAATCATTGACAATCTCATTTCAAGTTCAATTTTAGCTCATAATATTTAATCAAATCTTATACCATCAATTCCGGAACATTAAAATTGCAATTTCGTTTATTGCTCGGTTTTTATCTCTTTTTATTGTACTAATACTTGCATGTACTTCATCAGCAATTTGGTTCATTTTTTCACCTTTTATATATAGTTTTTCAATTACATCTGATCTTCTCTTTAATTCCACATCATTCCTACTATTGGCCCTTAATGAATATGCAGCCAGTATTGTATCTATATGTTCTATTATAATTTCAGTCCTTTTCTTTGATTTTAATATTGATTCAACTATAGTTTTATCATATTCATATACATCAATTCCTAGTTTGTCCAATATTTCACTAGTTTCTTCCGTATCTAGTTGTTCTTCTGTATATATGGCTGTATTTATATGTCTCTTAAAATTTCTATAATTTTTTAGTAATAACTTTGTATTTCGTATTCTATTATCATATTTTATTTTGTTAGATAACTGTTTTTCTGCTTCAATTGCTTCAATTGCCCTTTTTACCCCTTCATTTACACCTGCTGTTATTGAACTTTGTATCACATCCAACAACTCAGGATCAACAATTAACTTTTTTTCCATACAAACACCTTTCCTTTAGGCTAATTGTATGTGCTTTGTACTTTGGTATAACATATATTTTAAATTCTAATCCAATAACAATTATTTAAACCTATTTAATAATAATTTCTTGTGCATTAAACAGTTTCTTTAATGCATCTTCTAACTTACTTTTATCAACTTCAACTACATAATGTTTTATATTTTCATCATCATAATATCCACATTTTAGCATTGTTCTTTTGGCTTCTTCAGTATTTCTAATATATTTTAGTGCCTCTTCTGTAGCTTGCATATCTGCTTGAAGATTTTGATACTCTCCTCTTGAAATATGGCATTTGGTTAAGTCTACAAATGATTGTAATACATCTATATATTCTTTATTCATAAGTTTGTACCTTCCTTTACTTATTTTTTAAAACAGACCCCATTCCGCAAATTTTTCAAATCCGCCTTTTGATTTTATAAATTTTCTTGCTATTTCTACTATTTCACTGTATGGTTTTCCATCTACGAACTCATCTCCAATTGCACAGTATAATTCTACTGGTTTCTTGGTCTCTTGTGCCTTTAAAAATGCATATATGTTTACTGATACATCTGCTTTTGACAAATCTTTACCATGTAATCCTCCACCTGTTACCGCTTCTCCCATGTCACTGCCTAATTTTCTATTTGTAGCACCTGTATCTACATCTGTTCCACCTGTCCATTCTCCTAACGGATTTATAATTGCTTTAGGAAATAGCTCTTTTAATTCCTTGTTTCTAGCATTACTTTGGCATATTATTAATTTATCTTTATCAAGTATGTATTTTCCATCACTATTGTATTTGGCATATATTCTGTGTGCTATATCGCTTATTGCTTCCTCTTCAAAATTTATAGGCACTCCCTTAAATATTCCATTATCTCCACATCTTATTTTTCCTTCTTGATTTTTAGCAAGTTTCACATCTTGTCTATTAGGTATTATATGCACATCTATATCTTTACCTGCTATTCTATACACAACATTTTCAACATCTTCAAATGGCACTTTTGCATTTGTTTCTGCTATTATAAAACAATGTCCATGTCCTATTAGTACTTCAACTGCTATCCTAGGATCTTGTTCAATTTTATAGGCTAAATCTACAATTGCCCCTGCTATTCTATCAGCTATTTTATCTGGATGCTTCGGATTGACTTTTTCTATCATTTACTTTCCTCACTTTCTTTTCTATTTCCATATCAATAAGTTTATCTATTCTTTCTTTTTCTTTAGTTATTGCTTCATCTATTATTAAACACATTGTATATGTCGATATTGATAGTTTGTCTTTAGTTTTTAACAACACTGGTTCAGAGTATCCGTACCAATGTTTAGTTTCTATTCTAAATCTAATATCATCTGTTGCCGTTTCCTCTACTCTATGTTTTATCTCCTTCAGTTCATTTATTGCCATTTGATGTAGCGCTATTGTATTACTTATTTTTTCGTTCATATTTATATCACTTCCTCTATCTTTTTTAATAATTTTATCCATTGTACTTCATCACATTGCATTCCTAAATATTTAGCTTCTTTTATGTCATCTCTTATTTGCCCTAAGCATCTATCTGACAATTTATCATCTTCTATTTGTTGCATAATATAATTTACAGTAATTTCTACAATGTATGTCATTCTTCCTAGTGCATATCTTTCAGCACTTATTACTATGTGTTCATAATCTGACATTCTTTGATTTCCTCCAAATATATATTTCTATCTAAAAAACTAACCCAGTCAGCTATATCAGAAAAAGTTATTGAATGAGTAAATCCGCACCTTTTATATCCTTCTAATACTCTCCATTTCTTTTCACGATTATCCCATACAGGTTGTCCTATGTATTTATCTATGTCTTTCCACTCTATTGGTTCAGGTTTGTTTTTCTCTTGCTTTTGTTCATTGTCAACTTTTTTAGGAATTTCATTTGCTTTTGTCGCATTACTTTTTTTCTTTGGCATATTTACACCTCCTTATCATATTTAAATTTATAATAATCACAACTACAATTCATTTTATATCTATAGCTAATGTATTTATCACACCATATTACATCTTCTAAAACTTTTCTATCTTTTTTTCTGTTTCCAATATTGTATTTGCAACTGTCACATGTATAATCAAATTTAACTTCTTTCTTCGTAAAAAAATCAATTATCATTGTTTTTTATCTCCAATATCTTTACTATTTTTAAAACATAATAATTTATATCGGGTTCTGCACCCCAGTCTACTTTTCCTTCTCCAATTGTTATCACACATTTGCATTTAATGGTTGGAGAATTTTGTTTGTATCCATTTCGTAATAGTATTATTACGCTTTGTCCCATTCCTACTGCCAAATGTCCCAGTCTCTTATCATAATATGGCTTTATTTCTCGATATTCTTCCTTTTTTTCTCCACTTGCAATCATCTCAAACCATTTTCGTTTTATTGGTAATACTAACATTATTGTTTTTTTCCTTTCTTTATTGCTTCTTGCAATTTTGCATTATCAAATCCAGTATTAAAGTTAGTATGTATAATGTGTTTTTCTTCAAATTGTTCTACAATATCTTTTATTTCATCATCTAAAATTAAATAATTATCTGCTTTCCCATATTTTTCATCTTCAAGAAAATTCTTTATTTCTAGTCCTCTTTTTCCACTACTTAAACTTATTGTTGTTGCAAATATTCGCATTCCATATTCTGCAAGTCTTGAATTTACTATTTCAATATCTACTTGATTTAATCGCCATGTCGAACTTAATACTATCTTTACATTATAATTTTGTTTCTGTAATTCCTGGTTTAACTTCATCAAATTACTTAAACATTTTGGATCAAAAGGGAAGCAATGCATACTCATTATTCCTTTTACATGATGTCTGGCAAAACATTCATCCCAGTAGTTCATATTATTTAGTACACCATCAATATCTAAAAAAATATAAAATGTTTTCATTTATTCCACGACCTTTCTACACATTTGTTTTTCTTTATCCCAAGCTGCACAATTCTCTTTATAGCAATTTTCAAATTGTTGTGTTTCAATTAATATGTGATATTCTCCTCTAACTATGTTGTCATCATCTAGTATTGGCCTTCTGATATTATGCTGCATAATCTTATACATCTCTGGACATTTCATTTTGTGCATTCTCCTTTTCAACACTTTTTATAATCCACTCTATAACCATTTGAACTAAAATTGGAGAATATCTTTTGTATTCGTAATGGACCATTTTTGCTAAATTTTGAGCATCATTTCTTTGAAATCCACATCCCATTAACAATTTTATAAATCTTTTTCTTGTAATTCTTTGCACTCCAAGCATTTTTTGCATTTGTATTGATGCTTCTCTTGTAATCGTAATTGATACACTTTTTGATTTTTCTTTTTCTATTGCATACCTTACTGCATCTGCAGCATCATCTTGGTTATTTTCCTGCACACTTTCAAAATTTTGTATTTCTGCTATTTTATTGATTTGTCCATCTTTATCCTGTATAAAAATATCTCCATCTACTATCAACTTTCCTATTTCATCTGTTGACATATTATCCCTCCTTTCTAAATTTTTCTTCTAATTGCTCTACACTATAATCTGATCTAAATTTGTTATATGATTTTTTGTCCATTTCTTTTAATTCCTGCCATAATTTAGGGTAATATGTATATAAAATTTTTAATTCTTTAAGATTCTTTAAAGGACAACACCAGCAACTTAATCTGTCAAAATGTTCATATAATCCATCCCAATCGAAGCCTTTGCTATAACAATATTCTAAACATTCTTTTTCGGTCATTTCATATTCAACTAATGGGTATCTTTTATCCCTAATTCTTTTTGGTTCATCATAAGCAATTCCAACGTATTCTGTACAACCTTCTTCTTTATATTTTTTTAAATAATCACTTATTACTTTGGTTTTTAAATTACTTGTACACCATCTGCAAAGCATTGTTGCCCAACCATATCCTTTTTTACCTTTGTTTTTACCTTTTGTTTTTTCATGTTCAAACATATAATAATCAAAACTTTTTTCTGCTTTTATTCTAGTAATTCTTTTATTGAAATGTTTTTGTATATAATCATCAAATTTATTTATATGTTCAATCATCTGTGGAAAATCTTTTCCTGTGTCTGCAAAAATAATTTCATCAACCCACCAACCATCTTCAAGCATTTTCAATGTCATTGCCGTACTATCTTTACCACCACTAAAATTTATTATATGTTTCATACTTCACCATCCTTTGCCACTTGTAATAAACACATTATTCCAATTCCTATAAATGCTCCTATAAATAATCCAATTAAAAAATTAATCACTGGTAACACCTACTTTCCATATACTTCTAGCATATATACTGTTTCTTTTAATGCATCTATTTCTATAAATTGTTCGTTTATTTTCATTTGTTGTTCTTCAAATTTTACTTGTTGATTTTCTATTAATTTTTCTAATTCTTCGATATGATTTTGCCTTTCTTGCACAATTTCTTGAAGTTTATTGTTTTTATCTTTTAGCTGTAAATCAACTCCGCATATTCCTGCTACAAATCCTAAAGTAAACACTATGAATAATATAATTATGTTTTTAATATTCTCTGATGTTTTTGTAAGTTCTTTATCGTATAATTTGATTTTTTCTTTCATAACTTCACCTTCCTTTGTATTATATTTTTTTAAATTTGTGTCCTTTGCACCACATATAACTTTCCGTTGGACAAAATTCTTCATATACCAGTTCAAAATCTTCTGTTATATCACAATGCATATCTCCTTCCTGCTCATACATACAGTGAATGCATTGTTCACAAGTTACATTGCTGTTATTTCTTTTTTGCTTTTCCATTTTTTCTCCTCTCAAATTGTAACAATATATATTTTTGTAAATCCACATTTCTTTTTGTTCTGCAGTTGTTTATATCCTGTATCTCATTTTCTAATTCATTTACTCTTTGTTTTAATTTTCTATTTTCATATAATGCATCATAATACAACTGTTCATAATCTTTACCTTGCATATTACTCTTTCCTTTTATTTACTTTATCTAATAACTTTGCAATTATAGCGCCTGATTTAGTTAATTCCGTATCTTCTTTAAATAAATTGCATTGGTTCATTATTAATTCTTCTGCATCAGATACTACAATTAAATTATTCAGATCAAAATTTCTAATATTTCCATCTGCAAAAATTACTTTGTGGCCCTCTGGTATTTTCCCATATTTTTGTTCATATAAGTGTCGATGTTTTCTAATCCAATTTTTATTTTTATGTCCATCTTGTACTTTTATTAATATGTATCCGTTCTTGTCTATTCTCTCACTGCCTATTTCTCTTGCATTTGCTGGAATATTACCTTTTTTAAATGTTGTTTTCCTTGAATTTCTTTGCCCTTCTTCTGACATATATTCACTCCATTTTTTACCTTTGTTGAAGGAAGTTTGTCCTTTTACAAACTGCCCTCCAACTATTCCACTTTGTAATTTATATTTATTTTTTATATTTGCAATAGCACTCTCGCTAATATTCATATTAAATTCATTATTAAATCTTTGTGTTAATTCTTTTAATGTAATGCCTTTTACATTGTTCTTGACAAATTCTATATGTTCATCTTTATATTTTCTGTTTCTTCCATTTCTTCTTCCAACTTTCAATTTATGGCCACTAAGATATGATTTCATCGCTTTATATGTAACATTAGTATTAAATTTATTATTAAATTCTTGTTGTAGTTCTATTATTGCTTTCCCCTTACAATTATCAGCAATGTATTTTTTCATTTCTTCAGTGTAAAATTTACTCACCTTTTCCATCTCCTATTTGTAATATATCCGGCATTTGTTCTTTTTTTCCATATTCGTCATAATGTTTGACCGCTTTTAATGCCAACTCTCCGTTGTTTATAATTGTTTGTGCTATACTGGCCATTGATTTAGCTCTTTCCCTTTCTTCTTGTAACTTTTCTCCAGTCAAATCATCATCATTTAATCTTTCTAGTTGTTCAAATAAATGATTATTCAAATCAGCTAATGTATTTTTGGTTCCCATTGTTTTTCCTCCTATCTATTGTCTTATATATGGTCTATCAACATATAGTGATACTGGTGGCTGTATATTTCCCATTACAGACAAGTATATCTTTCCAGTTTTCATAAATTCTTTTTTCTCTTTTTCGGTCATTTCCCAACATGAAATTATATGTTTATCGGTTTTTAACGCTGGTAAATCTCCACATCCTTCTGCTTTGAATATGCAATTCATATCTTCAAAATTTACTGGGTTCATTGTTCTATTCCTCCTTTATCCTTAGGTTGTATTTATCTTCAAACACCTTTTTCTTTGTTATATATTCTTTTGTTTTAAAGCCTTTTGTATCTATTATTTCTGCTGTTCCATCATTATTAAATACAATAAAATCAGCCTTATATTTTAGTCCTGGTGCTAATATAAATACTGGCTGCAAACAAAATCCTTTGATGTCCCCTGCTTGCAGCCTTAATTTTAAATTGCAATAATAATCCGCTTCTTTTTTGCTATCAAATGTTTGTCCATCTACAGATGTTTTTACTGCTCCATATTTACTTCTTTTGTTTCCTTTTTTCTGATATTCTTTATATTGCTCAATGCTCCAATGTTCTTGCATTTTTACTTTCTACCTCACAAAATACACATTCTTGACATTCCATTATTTGTTCATCTATATAATTGCTACTAGTTGGAACATCACAATTCAAATATAATGCTTCATCACATTTTTTCTTATATCTACTACAATACATTTCTAAAATTTCTCCCAGGTTTCCACTTTTTTATATGCCGTTTTCATTTCTCCATGTCTATCTAGCATTGGTATAATTTCATTTATTTCTGGAAATTCCTTTTTTAATGATTCTGCAACATCTGTTAAAGTTTTTACCATTTGTGCCATTTCGATTGGTCCACCATTTCCCTGTACAATAGATATTGGTGCTTCTTTGAATTCTTTTGTTATTACAACTTCACAAGTCAAACAATCATTACTTGCTTTAATTCTATTTATCCTTTGCGTTTCTTGTATTCTTCTAAAATCATCCATAATTCTTATTCCTCCTTTTTTTTCTTAGCACACTTTAGCCCTTTGACCACTCTAGGTGTATATTCCTTTGCCTCTTGGTTACTTTTTAATGTGTTAATATTTTGTATAGCTTGCTTTGTATCTGCTATAATTCCTTTTGTTATGTATTTGTCCGTATAGCCTTTCAAAGTATTTATTAATTCTAATTTATTTTTTAATATTCTTCTTTCTTTTCTGGTCTTGATTAATGCATTGGAAACTTTCATTATTTCAATTCCGTTTAGCTTTGCCAGTTCAAGCTCATGTAAATAATCTTCTTGTTCCGCTTCTTTAATACAAATTTTATTTTCTATGTCCTTTTTTACATCATCTAAATATGTAAATACTTCTTCAATTTCAATTAGCAATATTTTCATTTCTTCTATATTGTCTATTTGCATTTTTCCCACCGTCCTTTGTAATTTTTTTCTAACTTGTGTTTGTTTTCTAGTTTGGCACTTTTATCTTTGTTCTTTGTTTTATGTATACTTGTTTTTACATTGAAATATGATTGCCTGTCCTTTTTTTAAAATGTTCACATTGATATATTAATCCGACCTGTTCTGCAGTTAATAAACAATGAGGAAATTCACGATTTAAGTTAGGTACACACCATTCACAATTTTCACAAATTTTTAATCCTTTTGTCATTAACTCATGTGTTTCAACCTGTTGTGGCATTTTTAATCACTTCCCATTTTCAGTATTGTGTTTGTATCATACTGCTTAGATAATTCTGTTTGTTGCATTGCTGATAAAATACATTTCTTAAAATATTGCTTTGGTATTTTAATTTCCGTTTTTGTATTAGCTATTGAAAATTTATTTAATGCATAATATATATTTTCTTCTGATATACCATCAATTTTTTCTCTAGTTTCTGGATTTATATAGAGTTCTTTTAGAATTTCTCGTATTTCCAAAAACAAAGTTGGTTTAAGATTAATTATTTTGCAGTTTGATACCATTTCTTCAAATCTAATCTTATCCATCTCATCCAACATCTCATTTAATTTTGTATTTTCTTTAAATTGGTGGTCAGAAGGATAGATAGAATTGATTTTATTTAATTTAATTTTATTTAATTTAATTTGATTTGATTTGATTTGATTTAATTTGCATATTTTTGCATACAAGTTTTTGCTTTTTGCATTGCAAGTGTATCGTTTTTTTATGCATTTGCATTTATTTTTTATGCATTTGCATTTTTTTACATCTTTTTTCTTCTCTTTTTTTTCACTTCTATTATTCCACCTTGCATTTGCCGCTTGTTTTCTCTTTTCTTTTAAGTCTTCATACTTTTCCATTCTTCTTAAAAAGCTTGCTGACCATAAATGATTTTTATCAGCATTAAATAACCCATTTCCCGTTTCACTATCCTTGTATTCATTAACACAATCGTATATATATTGCTCTATATCTATAGTAGTACCTGTTTGCATTTTAATTGCACGATATGTATTTTTATTGAGAGGTAATTTGTATGTTGATTCATTTCGCAACATTTCCAGTATAGCCCAATATAGACCGTATCCGCTCTAATCCGTAATCACATCTCATTGCCAATATTTTTGGATCTGATAATGCATTTGCATCATGACTAAAATAGTAAGTGTCTTTATTATTGGCCATTCTCTTTCTCTCCTCTCCTTAGTATTTCTTCTATTTTTATTTGCTGATTTTCATAAACATCTTTTAAAAATTTCCTTTCACAAACTTCTCCAAATCCTCTTTGAATGCTTTTCCAAGTTCTTAATTCTCTACCACACATTCTACATTTGAAGCTATTGTCTTTAATATCTGGGCATTTTTTTAATGCTTTTATTGCTAAATTTATTGCTTTTATATCATTTAAGAATACAGCATCTAACTCGTTATTATGTATAAAACTTAATCTATCTACTTTCAAATCTTCTAATTGTGCAATTGCTTTTATATTATTCATAAAACACCTCTTATTAAAATGGATATAATTTTAATTCCATATTTAATCCTGGTTCTGCAATGCTAGTTGGTATTCCGAGTTTGATTAAATACTGCATTTTTCATAATTTCTTGATTTGCATTTTCATTAGAAAGATGACAAAGAATAATATTTTTCGTATATGTTAAATCATTTGCTTGTAAAAACTTTAAAACATTTTCTAAGCTAAAATGACTTTCTAATAACCTGCTATACCTAGTTTTATTTATTATTCCATTTGTTGCATTTTCTTTTGCAAAATTCTTGTTATAGTTACATTCTATTAATAAATAATTTAATTTTCTAAATTTATATTTAATATAATAGGTATCTGTAGCATATAGTAATTTTTCGCCAGTTGGTTTGTATTGTATTAAAAATCCTAATGGCTCTCGTGCATCGTGTTGTGTATCAAATGGTAATATAATGAAATTTCCTATTTCGAATTGTTGTAATGCTTTTATTATTTTAAATCTATGACCTACTAAATTCAGTTTGCTAAAAGTTCCTTTTGATGCATATACATTTATTCCATTTAATGCAAAATTCGGTGCATATTTTAAATGATCCATATGCTCATGTGTAACAAGAACTCCTAAAATTCCATTAAAATTAAAATTCAATTCTTTTTGTACATCTTTAAAATTGATACCTGCATCCAATATCAACTTCTCATCTTTATTTGCCTCTATTAGGTAGCAGTTTCCTGATGAACTACTACCTAATACTTTTAATTTCATTAGAAGCTAGGTCCTTCAGTTATGTTAGTAACATCTTCATTTTCAATTTTATCTTCTTCTGTAGATGCAGCATCTTCAACTTGCTTTATTTCTCCTGTACTTACATCAATATATTCTTTATTTGCATTTTCCTCAATTTCTTCCTCAACTTCCGTTTCATGCATATTTATATAACTATCTTCATTATTCTCCATTACATATACATAACTATTATTTACTTTCTTTGGATCAATTGGTACTGCATTGTATGTTGCTCTTGCAATTGTTTTTAATGCCATTTCCTTATACCAACCATCTACCTTTTCCTTTCCTACTTTCTTGCCATTTTCCCATTTGTCTTTTTCTCCTCCCCAGAATTCAGCAGCTGCATAAGTAGGCTTTCTTTTATCTATTTCTTCTTTTGTAAGAGTAATTATCTTATTTTTAGTCTCATCTACATATTCTATGTATCCAAATCCACCAATAATTTCTCCTCTGTCAAATGGATTCTTGATTGTAAAATTGTATCTTGTTATATTATCCTTATTGATTATTTCAAAAATATCATTTGAATGTACTAGTTCAACTACAATATTTTTTATTGGGTATAGGGATAATTGAGTAGCAATATATTCTAACCCTTTATATCCTTTTAAGAAGCCGATATCGTACTTATTAGTCTTATTGTTCTTATATGGTATTGCATTTAAGTGATTAGGTATTTGCATGTCTAAACCTAATTTTGCATGGTGTACTACTGCAATTGCCAAATCATTCATATTAACATTTTGCCAACTAATAGGTAAGTTGTTTTTATCTTCTTCTTTTGTTGATTTCCAACTGTTTTTATTTATTCTTGCTTCTTCAGCTTTTCTTAGTGCATTGTCAATACCTATGAAATATCCTCTTATTAATTGCCTTTGATATTCATTTATATTTAATTCTCCAATATTTCCTTGAAATTCAGTTATAACCTTTTGTGTAAATCTCTCACTATTAGTAAGATTTTCACTTTTCGTTTGTAATTCAGTGTCTTTTTTTACTAATTCATTACTCATAATTATTTACTCTCCCTTACTATAAATTTCATACCTGTTCTATCCATATCTTCTACATTTACAGTAGAAAATGCAGGTACACATATTAGGTCAATGCCTGCTGGTGCAACATAACCTCTTGCAATAGCAATTGCTTTTACTGTTTGATTAATGGCTCCTGCTCCAATAGCCTGCAATTCTACTTTCCCTTTTTCATTTATTATTGCTGCAATAGCCCCTGCAACATTATTTGGGTTTGATTTACCTGATACTTTCAATATTTCACTATTCAATTTTTTTTCCTCCTTCTTCCAATACTTTAACTGCTGTTTCTATGTCTGCAATTATATTTTTTCTTTTTTGGCCAGTTTCTTCTATAATAATTTGAATTGTTTCTGCAATTCCTATTATTACATCAAGTGTTGTTCCTTCGTGTATTTCAACTGCAACACCATTCTTACTTTTCTTTACTTCCAGAATTATTGTTTCTTTTTCCATTATGCAAGCACCTCAATTCTCAATTTTGCATCTTGAGTTACTATTAAGCTAATTACTTGTGTTTCCATCTTATACAATTCATTTATGCTTTCTCTGTTATCTATAAAGATTGGTGCTGTTGTATTATAAAATTTTGATAATGTATGTATTACATCTAGTCCGGCAATAATTTTATGTGCATTATTAACATCAGAATATGGAACACCGTTTACCAAAGTATCGCAACATTCAACTAGTCCACCATTTATTTGAGTGTCAAATAATCTAAATTTCACAACATTAAAGTTAGAATTAATTGCATTCTCTAGTAGTTCAACTTTAGTTTTTGTAAATTCTTCTATTTCAAATTCTTGTGATTCGAATTCTTGTATCCTTTTAGCTAGATTTTCTTCTTCTGTTTCCAATTCTTCTATACGATGCTTAGTTTTTTCCTGGATATCTCTTTCATTTAAAGTTTTATTTAATTTGTTTATTTCTTCAGTTATTTCTGCTTTTTGATTTTGTAAATATGATGTATCTTCATTAGTTAAATTTCTAACTTTTTCTTCTAATTCTTCTATTTCTTTTATTTTATTACTATATTCTGGAAGTTCAGTTATATCAAATGAATTATCATTTTCCTTTTTCTTTTCTAATTCAAATATTTTGCTATTTATTTCTTCCAATTCCTTATTTAAATTCTCAACTGTTTTGTGTATTTCATTTCGTGCTTTTGTATTCTCATCAAGCCTTATATTAATTGCCTGTCCTTCTGTGTTTATTGCATCTTGCTCACTTTTCTTGTGATTATTAAAATTGCTTTCAAATTGTTTTTTCATATCTTCAATTTTATCTGTTTCATATTCTCTTTTGCAGGTTGGGCATACAAACGATTCTGGATCAAATTCTAATTTAGAATTACTTATTTCATCCCACTTTTTATACAATTCTTGTTTTCTATCTTGGTCTCGTTTTATTTTTAACAATCTTTCATTATCTTCTTCTTGACAAGTTTTTATTTTTGATTCAATTACCCTTTTTTCAGTTTGAAGTTTAATTAAATCTGTTGTATATTTTTGAGAATATTCAGTTTCTTTTGCTAATTTAAAATCTGCTAATTCTTTCTTTGATGTAGCAAGTTTATCCGCAATTTTCATGTTTTCTTTTGCTTTTGCTTGTACATCCATCATTGTTTTATCAATTTCTAATAGTTTCTTGTTTGCTTCTTCCTTTTCTTCTTCTACTTTTTTATAGTCAATATCATGTTCAGTAATTAGAGTATTAGTTAATTCATCAATTCTTATTGGTATTTTTTTCTTTTCCTCATTCAGATCTCTTATTTTTGAACTTAAAACTTTCTTATAATCCTCGATGTTTCTTCCCTGTAAGTTTTCTTTTAATTTCTCAAATTGCGAATTTGAATTTAATATATCTTCATCAGATATATTAACTCCTGATATGTTAATCAATAATTCTCTTCTTTCCTTCCAAGTCATATTGTTATTAAAAAAAGAAGGATCTGTAATTAATTTAAATAAACTTTCTGGTATTATACTATTGATTTTTTCTTCATAATCTTTCTTTTTAACTGGTACTTCATCAATCCAGAAGTTTGTTTCATGCCCAGAGAACTCGGCATTTTCTTGTCCTCTTTTCTTTATCCATTTTTCCTGGAGCATCTTTCTAAATGTTACATCTTGTCCATCAATTATCAAAGTTGCTTCAACTTCATGTTCCAAAAAATGTATTGGCCTGTTATCCTTATCTAAAGTCTTTATATTAAAGTCTTTTCTATCGTTACTATCTTTGTCAAAGAATAACCATTTAAAAGCATCAAATACTGTCGTTTTTCCTGTTGCATTAGCACCATAAATGTTTGTATCTTTACCATTAAAATTAATTTCTAAATCCTTCATTCCTTTAAAATTTTTCATTTTTAGGTTAAACAATCTTACTTCCATTTACTATCTCCTTTTCTACTCTATAATTTGCAATTCTTGTTGGCACTACTATCGAGATATTACATTCGTCGCAGCACCTTCCTTTGTTTACTGGCATAGCATTATTTCCATACCCTTCGTAATTTTTTTTGCAAATACTACATTTAGGCATATTTTCCCTCCATTTCTAGTATTGATTTTTCTAACTTCATGTGTTAGAATATTTAAAAACATTTACTTAAATGTTTTATAGAACTATTTATTGCTTTGATCGGTTATAGGTAGTTCTATTTCTTTTGAATTTTCTGCTTGCTCATCAAAAATATCTATTAAAAGTTCATATCTTGTATCAGTACATAATTCAGATATTTTTCTTGTCTTAACTTCTGGTGCAGAATAGCTATTTGCTTCATTAATTGTTCTTATCTTTAATAAAACATCAGCTACACTAATTTTAATATCTTTAATTTCTTTGTCTTTTAATGCAATAGTTTCTTCTAATTTTTTGATTTTTGCTGACTCTTCACTATGTTTTCCTGCCATTTATCTCACCCCTTTCAGATTTTTTAATTTATATTTCATTGTGGCCAATGTTATAATGTGCCAAATATAGCATTTATCTAGTTTGTCCATCTTAGACCTCCTTATCAACAAACATTTCAAGCATATTTTCTAATTCCTCTATATCTGCAAGTGCATCACCTTTATAAGTTACAACCTTCAATTCTTTACATGTTTTAATTTCTCGTATTTTTAATGTTATTGATTTTGAATTAGAATTATATATAATTTCTATATATTTATCGTCTGATGCTCTTTCAAATTGATTTGCAAGTGATATTAAATTATCAAATTTTTTATTTTCCATTTTTATTTAACCTCCTCATATATGATAATAGTTAATTCTTGTCCTTCATATATTGAAGCTGATTTCATATTGTTAAGTTCTTTAATTTTGTATATGTAATCTCTAATATCTTGAGCAGGATATTTATATCTTTCTGCAATTTCCCATAATGTTTCATCTTTTGAAACTATATATGTGTGCTCACTTAAATTATATTTTGGTTTATTGAATATTGAATTAATACATATTGCTGTTATTGCTACAATAAATATTAAAATTAGTAGGCTTCTAAAAAATTTTTTCTTATTAACTATTTTCATTATTTATTACCTCCAACTTATTAACAAATCCACCAATGTTTAACGGTGTCATTCTTTTTATTGCTTCATCCAGTTCTTTTTCATTATGTATTCCATCTTTTTCTAGCTCTTTCCATATTCTTTTTTCCCTTTCATTTTGCAATTATTTTTCCTCCTCTCAACAATGTGTGGTGTCCGCAATTTTTTAATTTAATTTTTAATTTATTCATAATTCCTCCTGTTCTATTCCACTTTGAGTGGAATTTAAAGGCAAATTAATAAACTCTATAGGTACATTATAAAGATTGCATAATTCTTTAAAATTATGTACATCTATAGATGTTTTTCCTTTCTCCCATGAAATAATAGTACTTTTGCTTTTGTGTAGTTTATCAGCTACTTCATCAAGGGTATATCCTGCATTAATTCTTGCTGCTGTCAGTGTTATTTTAAACATATTTTATTCTCCTTTCCTAAGTTTAAAATCATTCTATTACACTTTAAGTGGAATGTCAATACTTTTAGTAAAAAATATTTCACTTTTTTGTTGTTTTTTTATACTTTAAGTGTTATAATAATGGCATATCAAACAAAAGGAGGTTTTGTGATGTTATCAAAAGATGATACCTACAGAAAAATTTTTGCTAATAATCTTAACTATTATATGCAAGTTAATAATAAAATTCAGGATGATCTAGTAAAAGATTTAGGATTAAAAACTTCAACTATCTCTAGTTGGTGCAATGGTCAAAAATTACCTCGAATGGATAAGATTGTATTATTAGCAGATTACTTTGGAATACATTTTTCTAAATTAATCGAAGAAAGAACTGACAATAATTATTTTGAATTTGTAGCTGAAGATGATGCTATGTTTCCTTTATTAGATGTAGGAGATACTGCATTAGTTTATAAGCAAAGTACTATCGAAGACGGTGCAACCTTACTAATAAATATAGATAATCATAATACAATTAGAAAATTTATTTTAAGTGAAGATAAGACTTATTATAGCTTAGTTGCTATGAATGGTTGTTACAAAAACATGGATTTGAAAATTACTGATATAAATAAAATCAAAATACTTGGCAGAATTATAAAAGCAGAAAACAAAAGTGCTTTTAAATAAACTTTATTATATGAAAGAAGGGAAAATATGGTACCACTTTTAGGAGTTATTGGATTAATTTTACTTATTGGAATATGTGCTTGTATAGATTCTCATAATAAAAAATCAAAAATGATTAAAGATATAAAGGAGTATAAAAATGCCTCATTATTTTTAACATTATTACATTATGCTGGTCTTCCTATTGCTCAAAATGTAAATACTCAAATATTCTCAAAATCAAATGAATATGAATTTTGTGCAAATAACATGTCTTTTAATTTAGATAAACAAAAAGTTACTGATGTAACAATAACAAATAGTGTAGAAATACAAAAAAGTTACAATTCTAGTGTTGGTGGTGCAATAGGTGGTGCAGTTTTATTTGGTCCATTAGGTGCTATGATTGGTGGAAGATCTAAAGAAAAAACTTCAAATATAGTAACTTCGTATTTAATTTTCACTTATTTAGATAACAATGCAATTAAATATATTGCATTTGATTGCACTAATAGCCCAAAAGCAATTAGATTTGTTACAGAATTTCAGTTAAATAATAATACAAAAGAAGATAAAAAAATAGAATTATAAAAAAAGGATAATGTGTATTGTTTTGCGGACACCACACATTATCCAGAGCGTAATCACTATTGAAAGTGAATACTTTTTTATTATATCGTAAAGTAACTTCATTTTCAATAGTAAATCTAAAATTTATTATAAGAAAATGGAGGTTTTTTATTATGGATAAAAAGAAAAAATCGGCTTTATATGTAAGGGTATCTACTACTCATCAAATTGATAAAGATTCATTACCGCTGCAAAGAAGCGATTTAACAAATTATACAAAATATGTATTAGGAATTGAAGATTTTGAAATATTTGAAGATGCAGGTTATTCTGGTGGAACAACCGACAGACCTGCATATCAAGATATGATGAATAGGATAAAAAAAGGAGAATTTACACATTTAATTGTATGGAAAATTGATCGTATTAGTAGAAATTTACGAGATTTCTCCGAAATGTATGATGAATTAAAAAAATACAATGTAACATTTATTTCTAAGAATGAACAATTTGATACATCTACAGCTATGGGAGAAGCAATGCTAAAAATCATCTTGGTATTTGCAGAACTTGAAAGAAAACTTACAGGAGAACGTGTTTTTTCTGTTATGATTTCTCGTGCTCAAAAAGGATTATGGAATGGTGCTACAGTTCCACTTGGTTATGAATGGGATGCAGAAACAAAATTTCCTAGACCATATGATAGCGAAGCTAAAGTAGTTCAATATATCTATGACCAATATGAAATAATAAAATCCACAACCAAACTAGCCAAAAAATTAAATATTGAAAAAATTCCAACTAAAAGGAATGGCACTTGGACTCCTCGTACAGTTGGTAGCATACTTACAAATCCTTTTTATATTGGAACATATCGTTATAATACTAAAACACGAAAAACTCGAAGGTGGAAAAATAAAAGCGAATGGGTGGTTGTAGAAGATAATCATCAAGCAATCATTAATAAGGAACAATTTGAAAGGGTGGTAAACATTATTCAAAGCAATTATAAAGGTGATAAAAATTATCAAAGAACAAATAATAAAGTTCATATTCTTTCTGGAATAGCAAGTTGTCACAAATGTGGAAAGAAAATGCATTCTGGCTTGGATCGTGCTCGAAAAGAAGGTTTTACTCCATCACGATACACATGTTATGCATTTAATGTTAATTATACCTGTGCAAATTATTCTAGTGATTTAGCAATATTACCTGGATTAATAAATTATATTGCTAATTATATAACATTGCAAGAAAGAATAACACCAAAGCATTCTTTGCGTGATATGGAAAGTATTTTATTACGTGGAAAATATTTTGAAGATATAGACCATATTGAAAAGCAGGATCTAAAAAATACTTACAATTTATTAATAAATAATACTTTGGTTACTTATAATTCATTAGAAGATGAAAAAAAGGAAGCAATTGTAAGTCAAAATGCAATCTATGAAGCAGAAAAAGAAAAATATATAAAAGCATTGAAAAGATTAGATGATCTTTATCTTTATGATATTAATTCAATGAGTCAAAAAGACTTTGTAATTAAACGTAAGGAAATTTCTGACAAAATTGAAAGTGTAAATAAGAAAATACAAGAAGTAAAATTAAATGATACTCCATTTATTAATAATGATGATTTTGGTGTACTATCAAAAGCAAGTTTTTATTTATTAACTAAAAATCTATCAAGTGTAAAAAATATTGATGTAATTTCTTTATTAAATAATTTGGATAAGCAAACTGTGAAAGATTTTATAAATGCAATCATTACTGATGTTTCTGTAGAAAGGGGAAAAATCTATAATATTACTTTCAAAAATGGAATAGTACATCACTTTATATATAAAAATCAGTAAAAATCATCAAAAATACCCAAGTGGTTTTTACTTACAGCCACTTGGGTTTTACTATATCATATTTGATTATACACACGGACAACCGCAATGTAATTATTGACACCACTCTCTTCTTTGATTTCATGTTTTATTGTTCTCCTTTTAAAAAATCTTTTAAGCAATTTAGTTCTTTTTCAAATTCATATCTAGTAAATACCGTTTCGCTTTTTTCTTTTTCTCCTATTGTGTGCAATATTTGTCTATTAGTTTCTTTCAAAATATTTCTATATAAAGGATTTTGTATTGCAGATATATATAATTCATCTACAATGTCATCATATTTTTGGCTATATCTATCAATTGGTTCTTCTTGCCAGTAGATTATTCCAGCTTTTTTCCAATCATATTCACTGCAAGCTTTTATATTATTAGATGGTAATGCGCTATAATTAAATACTAAGTCTTGCATTTCCTTGTTCTTAAACTTTATGCCCTGAAAAAAAGATTCTATACTTTTTAGTTTTTTTTCTCTAAATTCAAATTCATATGGAAAAAGATTTGATAATACCTTTGCATATGAACCCTTGTGTTTATAGCCTACATTTATCCATTTATCACAATCTCCAATAGTTCTTCCTTCTTCGTCTTTTAGTGGTTTTCCTAAACAATATTCTTCACCTTCTATTTCTTCGATTTCTGGCATTTGATATTGGTAATTTCTTTTAAACAGTTTAAATTTTTCTAATTCTTTATTCATAATTTTTTCTCTTTCTATTGCGGGCGATTAAAATCGCCCCTACATCTTTCATAGATTACTTTACACTATCTATTTATATTTATTATTAAATCACATTTTTAGCCTATTTTCAACATTTTTATTTTAAGTCTGATTATAAAATGTTTTTAGAATCATATTGTTTACAAGTTTTAAAACATAAATTTTTCATTTAAAGACACAACTTTTCTATTTTCTATTTATTTTTTTTTTATTCTATAGTATAATTATATTGTTGATTGGAGGTACGTTTATGTGGTATGTTTGGTTAATTATATCAGGACTATTTCTTGTTCTTGAAATGATAACAGTAGGTTTTTTAGTATTTTGGTTAGCTATAGGTGCGTTATTTGCTATGCTTGTAAGCTTTTTTACAAGTAATTTAATCATTCAAACAACTGTATTTGTTATTTCTTCAATAGGTTTAATCTTTTTAACAAAACCTCTAGTAAAGAAATTAAATAAAACTGATGATACTATTGCAACAAATGCTTACTCTGTTATTGGTAAAAAGGCTATTGTTACTCAAGATATTAATCCAACATTAGGATATGGTCAAATTAAAGTCAATGGAGAAACTTGGTCGGCCAAAACAATTTCTGACAATATTATTCCAAAAGATTCAGAAGTTATTATTAAAAATATAGAAGGTGTTAAGGCCGTTGTAGAGTTATTAAACGAAAAAGTAAATGTATAACAATTTGGTATTAATTTTTTAATATATATTATAATTATAGGAGGAAAAATTTATGGTATTTCTTATTATATTACTAATTATTGTAATAATTATTGCACTAAAGACTATAAAAATAGTTAGACAATCAGAAGTATACATTATTGAAAGACTTGGTAAATTTCATAAAATTGCTGATGCTGGTCTTACAATAATTGTTCCATTTTTTGATCATGTACGTAGCGTTGTTAGTTTAAAACAACAAACTATGGATATACCACCTCAAGGTGTTATTACAAAAGACAATGTTACAATTACAATTGATACTGTTGTGTTCTACAAAATAACAGACCCAGCTAAAGCAGTATACGAGATTCAAAACTTAAAGAAAGGTATTGAGTATTTAGCTATTACAACCATCCGTGATATTGTTGGTAAAATGGATTTGGATCAAACATTTAGTTCACGTGATGCTATTAATGATAAGCTAAGGGTTTTATTAGATGAAGCAACCGACCAATGGGGTTGCAAAATAGATAGAGTTGAAATTAAAGATATTACACCACCACCTGACATTAGGGATGCAATGGAAAAGCAAATGAATGCTGAAAGAAATAAAAGAGCTTTAATTCTTCAAGCAGAAGGTGAAAGACAATCTGCAATTACACTTGCTGAAGGTAAAAAAGAAGCTGCTATACTAGAAGCTGAAGCTGAAAAAGAAGCAAAAATAAGAAGAGCAGCCGGTGAGGCTGAAGCAATTAAACAAGTAGCTGTAGCTAAAGCAGAAGAAATACAAATGGTATATGAAGCAATGATGAAAGCAAATCCAGATGAGAAATTAGTTCAACTAAAATCTCTAGAAACATTAAAAGAAGTAGCTAACGGAGAAGCTAACAAAGTATTTATACCTTTTGAGGCAACAAGCACATTAAGCAGTTTAGGAGCAATAAAAGAAGTATTAAAAGAAGAAAAGAAAAAATAGAGCAAAAATAGTCAGAAAATTCTGACTATTTTTTTAGTTTACTGTATCATCTTTTATATAATATTTAGTTCCTAACATTTTGTCTGGTAAATATTGTTGCTCTACTTGGTGCATTGGGTAGTCATGCGGATACTTATATCCTACTCCGTATCCCTCATTTTTCATTCCCTCTGCAGGAGCATTCCTAATATGCATTGGTATTGTTCCTGTATCCTTTGTAGTTACATCTGCCAATGCCTTATCTATTCCTAAATATGCAGCATTCGACTTTGGAGATGTTGCAACATATACTGCTGCTTCCGCTAAAATAATTCTAGACTCTGGCATTCCAATCATTGTAATAGATTGCATAGCAGATGTTGCAACCACTAAGGCGTTCGGATTTGCCATTCCCACATCTTCTGCTGCAGCTATTACTATTCTTCTTGCTATAAAAACCGGATCCTCTCCAGCATTAATTGCTCTTGCTAAATAAAATAACGTAGCATCTGGGTCCGACCCCCTCATTGATTTTATAAATGCACTAATATTATCATAGTGACTATCTCCATTTTTATCAAATATAGCTTTTCTTGTTTGAACACATTCTTTTGCTATTTCGTTTGTGATGTTAATAACCCCATATTCGTCCATTTTTGTGCTTAATACTGCAACTTCTAATCCATTTAGTGCCGTTCTTACATCTCCATTAGACGTTTCTGCTATCTTCATTAATGTTTCATCTTCTATATTAATTTTATAACTTCCAAGTCCCTCTTCTGAAATTAGTGATTTTTTTAGGACATCATACACATTTTGTACTGTTAATGGATTTAACTTAAATATCATTGACCTAGAGATTAAAGCTTTGTTAACCTCAAAATATGGATTCTCTGTAGTAGCTCCTATTAAAATTACTGTACCATTCTCTACATATGGAAGTAATGCATCTTGTTGTAATTTATTAAATCTGTGAATTTCATCTATAAATAATATACATCTACCAGTTGGATTTAAAAATGTGTTTTTAGCTTCCTCTATAGCGTTTTTTATATCCCCTATTCCTGCTGTAACAGCATTTATCTTTGTAAACTTGTATTTAGTTGTATTACTAATAACTCTAGCAAGAGATGTTTTGCCACATCCAGGTGGCCCCCATAATATAATGCTGGACAATCTATCTGCTTTAATAGTTCTATACAATATTTTATCCTTGCCTAAAATATGTTCCTGTCCTACATAATCTTCCAATGTTTTTGGGCTCATTCTAAATGCTAAAGGTTTGTTTAAATCCATTATATTATTCCTCTTTTCTAAATTATCTTGCTAAATTTAATAATCCTTTTCTAATTATATCTTCTACACTTAGGTTTGCATCCACCTTTTCTAATGCTTTTTCTATTTCTTTTCCCGTATAGCCTAATACCTTTAATGCTGCTGTAGCTTCTGCTATTTTTTCATCATCCATTATTGCTGTATTAATAGTATCACTTATGTCTGTATTTTCATTTGCAACAATTTCATTTTCCTTTTTAAGTTTGTCTTTAAGCTCTAATATAACTCTTTGCGCAGTTTTAGGGCCTATTCCTGGTAGTTTTTTTAATAGATTAATGTCATTATTTATAATGGCAAGTGCAAAACTTGATACTGAAACATTTGACAAAATAACAAGTGCAGACTTTGCTCCTATTCCACTTACAGACAATAGCAACTCAAACATTCTCAATTCTTCGTTTGTATTAAATCCATATATGCTAATGTCATCTTCTCTAACCCTTACATATGTATGTATTTTAATAATCTCTCCTATGGCTCCCAATTTATTTATAGCTGTTTCAGACATAAATATTTTATAACCTATTCCATTAACATCTATTACTATATATCCATTTGTTTTTACTTCTAAACTTCCCTTTATATATGCAAACATCTTATTTCTCCTTCATCATCTCCAAAATTGCTTCTTTTTCTAAATTTGATATATAATTATATTCCTTTTTACATATTCCATTTTCAAACTGACATATTGATTTATATGTACAATATTCACATGGTGTTTTCTTATTTTTAGTGTTGTAATATGGTTTTATATTTATATTTCCACTTAATATCTCTTCTGAAATTTGTTTTATTATCTTATTTGTGTATTTTTGCAAATATTCAAATTGTTGTTTACTAATATTACTTGCTTTCTTGCTTAATGTCTCATCTTTATTTATCGTTGCTGGAATTATGTTAGAAGAACCAGTATCCAAGTTTTTATCCATTTTTCTTATAATGTCTACATCTGCTAAAATAAGTCCTCTCATCTTAAATTGTTTTCTTAGTTCTTCTTCTATTTGTTCATCTGACATATTTTGACTTGCTTTTACCATTGGCTCTATCAAATTGTAATAAAAAGCCCCTGCTGGCTCTGCACTCTCTTGTTTACACATTTCATTCATATATGTTAATAATTGCAATTTAATTCCTGCTTTTACTTCATTTAAATCTATATCTTTTATAGAAGATTTATAATCTATAATTCTTATATATTGTTCCTTCTCGTTGTTCATTATATCTACTCTGTCAATTTTCCCAACTATTTCTATTAACTTGCCATTATCTAATTTTACTTGTATTGGTTCATACTCTTTTCCCATGCCAAACTCTACTTCATGACCTAATACATTAAAATCACTATATCTAATACTATCTACAATATATTTCATTGATTTTGCAATTACTCTTCTTAATCTATTTACTAAAACTTTATTTTTTGGAACATTTGTAAATATATAATTTTTTTTCAATTCCAATTTCTGATCAATTATTCTATTTACTATTTTTTCAATTTGCTCATCTGTAATATTCTTTATGTCTTTTGCTTCTTCCATTCCAAAAAAATCATCTATTACATCATGCATAAAATTGCCTGTATCTATTGTTTGAATTTTAAAAATATCTCTTTCTGATAATTTTAATCCATATTTTATATAATAAGAAAATGGACATGCACTATATTGTTCCAATCTTGACACACTGGTTTTTATTGTATTTCCATATAATTTATCTATATTCTCTTTTTTTATTTTTTCTGGTGCACCGCTATATTCCAGTAAATTAACAGCTTTTAACAACTTGTCTTTCCATTCTTTTTTATTATTATAGTAATTGTATACGTCAAACCATATATCAGAAACTTTTTCTTCATCTTCTAGTTTTCTTAAATTTACTAATAACTCATCAAATGTAATGTTTTCCAACAGTATATCTTCTTCATTTGTAATTATATCACTGTGTTCTTTCACATTTGTGAATATTTTTTTAACTTTGTTTATAAGAACAGAAGGTCTTACAGCCTTTCCCTCTGCATCTGATGAGGGATAAGACAAATACAATTTTTCTTCTGCGGTTGTAAGTGCTTTATATATATTAAAATTATCATCATACAATTTTTCTGTTGTGCCTTTTGCTAATTCAATTCCATCTTTTTTTAACTTTTCTCTATCTGAATCATCAAAAAAACCTTCATTTTTGTTTATAGTTGGAAATACTCCATCATTTACACCTATTATAAATACTGCTTTTACCTTATGGCTTCTACTTCTATCTATATCGCCTATTATTACCTCATCTTGAGAAGTAGGTATTTTTCCCAAATCACTATTTCTTAAACCTATTTTTAAAATTTCCGCATATTTTTCAAAAGTAACTTTACTTTCTCCCAATACAAGTACAATTTCATCAAATACTTGTGTTAATATTTTAAAACTACTTTCATATTCTTTTGCAATCTCCAATTCCTCTATTTCTAACAGTTTTTCTATTTTCTCCTCTAATTTTTTAGGTATATTATTTTGTATTAAATACTCATACAATTTTTTTGTAATAGATTTTACATCCTTAATACCTAATAAATCGTTTTTGAACCTCATAAGTGGTTCTACAATTATGCTTCTTGCATATTTAATTTTTTGTATTTCTTCTTCTGATTCATCATAAAAGTTCCATTCTCCTTTATACCACTTGCTGCCCTTAATTCCCCATTTCAAGCAATAGTTTTCTAAATAATAAGCTGTATCCATATCTATGTCAACTAAGCCTGTTTTTATATAGCTAAATACAGATTCATAAGACCAATTTTGTATAAATATATCAATTACTGATAAAACAAATTTTACTAAAACATTTTGAGTAAGGTCTTTTTTTTCATCTATAAAAACAGGAATATCATATTTCTTAAATATCGCTTTGCATAAATTTGAATATGTATCTATATTTTTTGTAATAACAGCTATCTCTTTATACCTGTAGTCCTCATTTTTTACTAATTTTACAATTTGTTTAGCTAAATGTTCTACTTCCGAATATGGATTATTTGCTAAAAACAAACTTATATTTTCCACTTTTGGTTCATATTTGTGATATGGTATTGAATAAACATTTTTCTCTAAATGCCTTAATTCTGCATTTTTAAATCGCTTAGTCTCTCCCATATTTATTTGCTTTCCTATTTTTATGCCATTCTCCTGACAAACATCTAATAATTTAAACCATGTTTGCTTATTTGCATAAAATATGTCTGTTTCTTTGTTTTCACTTTCATTTAGTGAATCTGTGCATATTGTTACTATTATATTTTTTGCCTTATCTAATAAAATTTTAATAATGTTGTATTCCTGTTTTGTAAAACCTGCAAATTCATCTAAAATTATAGTTGTTCCATCAAATAAATTAGATTTTACTAATTTTTCAGCTAATATTGTTAATATATCGTTTTCATCTATATAGTTATTTTTTAAGCTTTGTTCATAAATATTATAAATCGCCTGCATATCTTGCATTTTAAGTTTTAAATACATGTCTTTCGTATTTTCTGTTATATTTTGTAGGTTTTCTACACTTATTCCATGTTTTTTAAATTCTGTTATTTGTGTTGAAATCAATTCAACATTTTCATTTGATTTGCCTATAAAATTGAATTTATTTTTTTGCTCTAATAAGATTTCATATATTAGCATTGCTTTTCCAGAGGCTAACAAATTTGTTTTTGTTATTCCTCCAACCTCGTTTAATACTCTGTAAGCCATTCTGTTAAATGTTAGTACTTCTGCATTAACCACTGCACCAGTTTTAACAACTTCTAGCAACTTTTTTTCTGCTGTAAAAGAAAACTGCTCTGGTGTAATTACATATATTTTTTCTTTATTTAAATTAGATTTAATGTAGTCAAATAAATATGTACTTTTCCCACTTCCTGCTTTTCCATACACCACATTTAATGCCATAGTTTGTCTCCTTTATGCTTCCCTTTTCCAATAGAACAAGTATTGTTGTGCTATTCCTGCTAAATTTCCATATTTTGCTTTTGCAATTTGTTCTATTTCCTTTTTATTTACTTTTTCTTCATTTTCATTTTTTATATATAGTTCATTTATAACACGCCTTACCCACACATCTATTGGAAAAGCTTCTAATCTTTTTAATGTTGAAAATAATAAGATACAATCTGCAACTTTTGGTCCTACTCCTGGAAGAGTTAAAAGTACCTCTCTTACGCAATTAGTATCATTATTTTCATGTAGTTTTTGCAAATCTACATCTTTATTTACAATTTTTCTTGTTGTTTCATATACTCTTGTATCTCTAAATCCTAAACCAAGTTTTCTTAAATCAACCACTTCTGCTTTTGAAAGCTCATCTGGAGTAGGAAATGTATAATATTCCTTTCCTTCAAATATTATTTTTTCTCCATATGTTTTACAGATTTTTTCTATTATTCCTTTTATTCTAGGTATATTATTGTTTGCTGATATAATAAAAGAAATAATTGTTTCCCATAAGTCTTGGTTTAGCAGTCGTATCCCTTGTCCATACTGAATGCTTGCTTTCATATTATCATCTATTGCAGACAATTTTAGTTTTATTTGTTTATAATCTCTATCCAAATCAAAATATTGGTTGCATACCTCTTCTATATTGCCATCTGTAATTCCTTTAAATATTATTTTACTGCCTTCTTTTTTTACATTTATTACATTTTTTCCAAATACACCTGTATAACTCTCATCCTGTTGCTTATTCCATCTAAAACATTGTCCACAATCAAATATATGTTTTGGTTCAAATGATTCCACATCACTTATTATATATGTCTGTTTCTGCACTTTTGGCACTCCTCTATTTCTTAATAATTTAATTATATCTGTCCCAGAACACAATGTCAATGGAAATTAATTAATGTTCAAACCCAAGCATTAATTTCTATGCCATAGTTTTTTTATAAATTTTATCATTCTACTCCATATATTTTCTTTATATTCTACTACTTTTGTATTTATTTCTTCATTTATACTGTTTGCTTTTATTTTTTTAAATACATCTGTGCCATATATTTTTCTTTTTTTATTTTCTGCTTCTTCTATATCTTTTTTAAATTTTGCCCTTATTATTCTTTTTTCATCTTCTGTTGCCCAATAGTTTAAAAAAACATATGCTAATATTACCTTTGTTTCATATAATATTTCTTGTTCTTTCACAAAGTCAATGTCTAGATTTATTGAAAAGTCATAATTTTTATTCATATTTTTTTTAACAATCTGCAAAAATTCTGCAGGTATCTTGTTTAAGTCCTCTTTTGGCACTAATTTTAAAATTTCATATACTTC
>ERZ772821.72-NODE-72-length-100825-cov-33.962439_pt1 | contig 100825 bp, 91 predicted proteins | sample MGYA00580859_ERZ772821 | MGnify/ENA primary metagenome ERZ772821 (study PRJEB29015, sample SAMEA2737674) | human gut metagenome | biome: human gut; feature: human-associated habitat; material: faeces | place: China | collected 2012 ...
TAGTTATTTTTACGTTCCAATTTCCCCTCATATTTGCTATTCCACTTATATTTAGTGTTTGTGATAGTATTGCATAACCAATTCCCATAAATACTAATAGACAGCACAATGATCCAATTATTATATTTCTTTTCTTTCTATCTCTCATTTTACACCTCTTCTATCTTAATCTATACTCAGTATACACCCCCCCCCATTGAAAATCAAGATAGAATATTTGTTTTATATAAAGTAAAACTTTTATTTACACACTTTCATATCCATTATATTTTCTATAAATAAGTTTTCTTATCCAATCTATTGGTATCACAGTTAACGCAAGAAAATTCATAATTAAAAACTCCTTGAAAGTAAGACCTGCCGTTCTAAATACACTCCCACCATAATAAATAAGTAAAACCTGCACTATAGTTATAAAAAGCATTATTCCAATAAAAACCTTATTATCTAAAATGTTCGCAAATATATCTAATCTTGAAGTTCTTGCGTTAAAACTATTAAATATATCTATAAATATAAACAGCCCAAAAAACGCAGTCATTAAATATACTTTATCTACACTATCTCTAAATAATCCGCCTATAAATTTTGACTTTAAGAAAAGTAAACACAATAAAGCCGAATAAAGTCCAGTAAAGACTATTTCACTAATCATATATTTATTAATTATAGACTCATTTCTTTTTTTAGGAGATTCCTTCATATATTCAATAAGAGGTGGTTCATACGCAAAAGCTAATCCAGCAAGAGTATCCATAACCATATTAACCCATAACATTTGTACTACAGTTACTGGTGTATCTATTCCAATAAATGGACAAATAATAGATAAACTTATCGCGCAAAAATTTATAGTAAGCTGTACAATTATAAATTTTCTTATACTTTTAAATATAGTTCTACCAAATAATATTGCTTTTGAAATTGATAAAAAGTTATCATCTAATATTACTATATCACTTGCTTCTTTTGCTACCTCTGTTCCACTTCCCATCGCAAATCCAACATCAGCTTTTTTAAGGGCAGGTGCATCATTTACTCCATCTCCTGTCATACCAACGACCAAATTTAATTCCTCAGATATTCTTATTAATCTACTCTTATCTTGCGGAAGACTTCTAGCTACTACCCTAAGCTTAGGCAATATTCTTTTTAATTCTTCATCACTTTTACTGTTTAATTCATCACTAGTTAAAACTAAATCATCATCACTACTTACTATTCCAACTTCTCTTGCTATAGATGTAGCTGTATCTACATTATCACCAGTTATCATTACTAATTGTATATTTGCATCCTTTACTAACCTTACACCTTCTATTGCATCATCTCTTACCTCATCTTTTATTAAAATCATACCGACAAACGTTAGTTTTTCTAATTCTTTTTTATCTGCCTCTTTTGTTGCTAGTGCTAATAACCTAATACCTCTTTTACTATAGTAATTCATTCTTTGTATATAATTATCTTTCTTAATAAATGGACGTTTTATACAAAATTCATCATAATATGTTTCACACTTTTGTAATATTTTCTCAGGACTACCTTTTATTAAAGTTATCTTTTCCTTATCATTTAATGAAATCATAGAATACTTGTACTTACTACTAAAAGGTACATAAGAATACGTATTAATACTTTTAGTAGGATCAGTCTTAATAAATTCAAGTAGTGCTTTATCAGTAATATTTCCACCTATTATTTTAGAATCTTTATCATAACTACTTGCATTATTATATATAATTGATTTTTTTACTATATCATGATATTTAGAATATTTAAAAAGTTCTAACTCTGTTTGAAATTCTTTATAATTTGCATTTATTAGACCAATTACTTCTAACTTACCTTTAGTTAATGTCCCAGTCTTATCAGTGAAAAGGATATTAAGACTCCCCGCAGTTTCTATTCCTGTTAACTTTCTAACTAAAACATTATTTTTAAGCATTCTCCTCATATTAGAAGACAATACTAAAGTTATCATCATAGGCAAACCTTCTGGTACCGCCACTACTATTATAGTTACACTTAGAGTTAAAGCATATAAAATATATGAAGTAATCAAAGGAAAATTCATAATAGTTTCTCTAATCAAATCTATATTAAAATTATTATTTATAACTATAACTGAGAAAAGATATGAGAAGCTTACTAAAAATGCTCCCACATATCCTATTCGACTTATTACCTTGGCAAGTGCTGATAACCTTACTTTTAATGGACTTGGAGGTTGAGATTCTTTTAATTCATGTGTTATCTTACCAAATAATGTATCTTCTCCTACTTCTGTTACCTTCATATATGCACTATTAGAATAAACTACTGTTCCTCTAAAAACCCTATTTTTATCATTAATTGTATTCTTCCACAAATCAACACTTTCTTTATAAATTTCTTTTGCTTCACCATTTAAACTTGATTCATCTACAGTTAATTCTCCACTTACCAAATATCCATCCGCAGGTATTTTATCACCTACTTCTAAAGATATTATATCCCCAACAACAACATCATCTATTGAAATTTCTTGTAATTTTCCATCACGTTTTACTCTGCATTTAATCTTACTTGCTTCTTCTTGAAGCTTAATAAATGCCTTTTCACTTCCATATTCAGAGATTGATGATATAAAAGATGCTACAAATATAGCTATTACTATTCCTATTGTTTCATACCAATCAAAAGAAGAAAACAAAAATATAACTTTAATAGCCAATGCGATCAATAATATTTTTATAATTGGATCTGATAATGATGTTATTAAAATGTTTATAAATTTATTACTTTTTTTTATTGATATACTATTGCTTCCATATTTTTTTCTTTGTTCTTCTACTTCCCTACTAGTTAGTCCACTATCACTTTTCATCATAAGAAAACCTCCTATAAAAATATATTCTTATATATCCTATATAGAAGGTTTATAATATTACAATTTTCGGCAATTATAACTTAAATAATTTCTTTATGAATTCTATAATTATTGTAAAGATGCTCCTATGTTTTTTATCTTCATTTGGTACCTCTTCATTCTTTGGAACATTATCATTATTATCTTTACTACTATTATTATCCTCTTTAGGTGGTGTAGGATTTTTTATTTCCTTTTTTAAAAGTGTTGCCCAATTAGATGAATATGCAACCCAGAAATAATCTATTTTATACCATGTATACTTATTAGTAGTTTTAGTATCTAAAATATTATAAGTTCCCACATTTACATACCCAAGTATTTTTCCATCTGGTGTTTCTCTAGCTCTTAAGTTACTTGCATTTATTTTTAATTGATCTTTTGTTGTATCTCTACTAATTGGTGTTCCTATATTAACTGGTTTAGTAACCCATTTTATTCCACCTGTATTTTTAATTATTGTAAAATCTGTATCAACATAACACACTTCTTCTGGTTTCTTAGTATTTCCTTTTATAACAATCTTTTTATTTGAGTTTGTTATCCAATTATTCGAAGAACCTCTTCCAAAAGTCATATGAATATGGTTAGGCACGTTAACATTTGTTCCTTCATTTACTATTAATTGTCCTCTTTTAAATTTAGTACCTACCCTTATATTTTTAAAGTCAGAGTCATTTGAATGCGTTAGAGTCATAAATGCATAATCATTAAATGTTGGAGTTTTAACTTTTGTAGTAGATACCAGCCATATAGTATTAGTTATTTTATTATTTCCTACTCCTTTTATTTGCGTTACAATCATTTCATCACATGGGCAATATATCCCATCTCTTCCAGAATCACGTCCACCATCATCAATCGGATAATCCTTGTAGTTTTTTGAATTATACCAATGTAATTTATGTGATGCAGTACCACTATAACTTTGCGTTATCCTCATATATTTCATTGGATATACAAAATAATTCATTACCTCACCTCCACTATATTATAGTTAAGATATAAAAAGTGAAATATATCATTAAACTAAAAAAATATAGAAAAATTTCTATATTTTACACAAGTGTAGGTCTTAAGTATATGCCAAAAGGTATATTAGTGTTCCTTAAAATTCCATATATAATTAAAATAATCAATATTATATAGTAAACATATTCTGGAATCTTTATATTTTTATTTTTTAATAGGCAAACCATTTTAAAAATTAAATATCCAAAAAGTAATATAAAAACAAGTGGATTATATCGAAAGGACTGATAAAAATCTAATTTTATTAGTGAAAATAACATTCTAGTTATACCGCAACCAGGACAATATAAATTAGTTAATTTATAAAACATACATGGAATTGAAAAATGAAAATATATATTTAAAAAATAATACCCAAGTAATATTAGAATTACTAATAATAACTTAGGTATTTTATTAATTTTATCCATCATTAATTTGAGAAACTATTTAAATCATTTTGAATTAATGCATCAGATATTATTGAAAGTCCAAATAAAGATAGTATTAAATATAATATTGAATTATCAGATATATCTTTTCCATAATTTGATCCTGCATTATATAGTTGTTTTCCTACTTTATAACTCCAGTATATTTTATATAGTCCACATGTTAAAAGTGAATATAATATTGTTAATCCTCCTGAAGTTGAATCATACTCTCCACTAACCTTATTAGCATCATTAGTCATAAAAGCATACCAAAATAACCCATAAATACCACAAGTTATAATTGATAATATAATTGAAAGTGCAATACTTCTATTCTCAACAAGTGATCTTGTATAACCATTTGTATTAGGTTGAGTATTTGTAGTATAAGTAGTTTGTTCGTTTGAAGTAGTCTGTGTAGGTTGTTGCTTTGTAGTTGTTGTATCAGTATTAGTATTAACATTAGTACTAACATTATCATCAGTAGTTGAAGTAGTATTTAATTGTTGATTTGCTCCACATCCACTACAGAATACTGCACTATCATCTAGTTCCTTTCCACATTTGAAACAAAATTTGCTCATAAATCCATCTCCTTATCTTTAATAAAAGAATACCATTACTAATTAAATATGTCAATTACTAACTATTTCTTTTAAATTCATCATATATCTCTTTTGTATTTATTTTTTTACCATTTCTAATAAGTCCAACAACATAGTCTCTTCCATATTTATCTATTATATATCTAGTTATAATTGCATAGTTTTTATAATTTGTATTTGCATTTAATAATTCATCTAAACTTGCATCAAAACCTGTAGCATTAGAACACTGTCCAGATAACACAGTCGCAAGTCCTTCATTTAACCAAGTACAAGAAAAACTACTGTTAATTGTTTTAATACAAAAATGAACAAATTCGTGAATAATCAGCTTTTCTAAATATTCTATATTGGCGTTTTTGTGGTATTTGTTTTTTGCCAGCTCTTCCAATGACAATACATCAATATAATCCTTACCATCAGAAATATGAGATACCCCACATAACCATGGTGATATCTTTTTAAAAGTTTTACTTACAACCTGGTAGAAGTCATCTTTATTATCCCATATCCTTAAAATCACTTTTTCATGGATTTCATCAATTCCAAAAAAACTTGTTATTTCATTTTCATGATTTTTAATATAAGTAATTAAATCTTTATTATATTCTTCATCACCACTATAAATAATTTTAATATAATTAGTTTTAGCTATCATATACATCCCCACTTAATAATAACTTTTGCAAAAGAAAAAAACAAGCCTAAGCTTGTCATTCATACTATTTTTGAAGTTTTTTTACATATGATTTGTTAGAATAAAAATGTCCAACAAACTCTCCTTCATTTACTAGAATTCTCATTCTTGGAGATTGTTCATTGTAATAATTATTTATTCTATTTAATTCTTCGCTAGTTAGTCTAGTACCAGAAATTTGTAAAGCACTTCTTAAATTGTCAGTAAGTAGATTTATATTTCCTACTGAAGTATTTAGTCTCATTCTGTCCCTCCTTCATGTTCATATAATAAACGTACGTTTTTATTATATGTTTGTTTTCTTAATTTGATTACTAGATAAATAAAAACGACTTTAAATAAAGCCGCTCACAACTCATACTGAGTTAATATCTAATTGGTAGCGAGAGGGGGGATCGAACCCTCGACCTTTCGGGTATGAACCGAACGCTCTAGCCAGCTGAGCTACCTCGCCATAAACCAAGTAAACAATAGAATAATATCATAAATATTTATAATTTGCAATAGTTTTTTTGCTTTTTAAACTATTTTTAATATTTTAGCAATGCATATATCTTCTTAAACATCCTCTGAATAAATGGTGATGAATATATAAACTTTTTATTATCCTCTTCTACTGCCAAAACTATTTGGGTTACAATACTTTTTAATGAGTGAAGAGATGCTAGGGAAAACTTTAACTTTAATATATCATATATCTCTTCTTTTTTATCAAAAAATGGAGAATCCTCTTCTATTGAATCATTTGCACTATCTATCATAACTTTATTAAATCCAGTTTTATATGCACCAGGTTCCACAACAGATATTTTTATATTTCTACCTAAATACTTGATTTCATCCTTTAACACCCTAGCCATCATCGTAATAGCGGCTTTACTAGAACAATAACTGCCTAGAAATTCAAACGGAATTGTTCCAGCTATTGAAGAAGTTATTATTAGCTTACCAGACTTATTATTACTAATTAAATTATTTAAAAATATCTTAGCAAGATTATATGAAGAAAAAAAGTTAACTTCAAAATTATATCTTAATGAATCAATATCTAAATCAATAATAGAACCACCAACTCCAATACCAGCATGATTTATCAAAACATCTATATCAAATTTTTTAAATTTCTCTATATCATAACTATTTGTTATATCAAGCTTTTCTACTACTACATTAGAGTATCCTAAACTACTAATTTTCTCTTTTAATACCACTTCTTGTTTCTTAGTATGAGTTGTCATTATAACATAATGACCTCTTTGTGCTAAAACTAATCCTGTTAAAAATCCAATTCCACCAGATGCACCTGTTATTAATATCTTCATATTCATCACAATAATATTATTACCAAAAATAAAGGAACTATGAGCGGTAGTTCCTTTAAAAGTTAATATATTAAAAAGTGAGCATTTTGTAGTTTATTTTTTTATAAGAAAGGTATATTATTTTATTTTTATTTTAATACTTATCGCTTTTTATTACTCTTATCGACCTCCTTTATGTTTATAAGTATATACTACTAATGTATAAAATATATTAAGATTTTGTGTTATTTTTGTGAAATTAATTATTTACAACGTTTTTAATTCTTCTTATCACCTTCTTTTCTATCCTTGATATGTAAGATTGACTTATTCCTAAAAGTTCTGCGACATCTTTTTGAGTCATCTCTTGCCCATTCAACAAGCCATATCTTAATACAATTATTTCTCTATCTCTTGGTGGAAGTTTGTTTATCTCATCTATGACTATCCTTTTATTTAAGTTTTCTTCTAACCCTCTTGTGACTATATCAGGATCAGTTCCTAAGATATCTTCTAGGTGTAATTCATTTCCATCCATGTCGAAGCTTAATGATTCATCAAAACTAACCTCTGTTTTGATCTTTTTATTTTTTCTTAAATACATAAGTATTTCATTATCAATACATCTTGATGCATAAGTAGCTAATTTTATATTCTTATCCATACTGTAGGTTTTAATTCCTTTAATAAGGCCAATGGTTCCTATACTTACTAAATCTTCTAAATCAACTTTTGTATTCTCATACTTTTTAGCTAAGAATACTACTAATCTTAAATTATGTTCTATTAGTTTATCTCTTGCGGTTATATCACCATCAGTAGATCTAATAAGATAATACTCTTCCATTTCTTTTGATAATGGTTCTGGAAGTTTATCTGTTGAACCTACAAAAAATAATACATTCTCTAAATCAAATATTTCACCTAACACCAATAATATACTTATCACTTTATTCCTCCTTCTATAGTTTCACTATTTAAAATCATGTTTACTGATTCTATATTAAATTTTTCATTTGATAATCCAATTAGTGGATTTGTTATCACATGATTATTATCTATTACTATTTTATCTACTATTATACATTTAAGTATTCCATTACCACTTACTGTTTTATATGGTACTAATATAGAATCCTCATAACTTGATTTGATTTTATCACTATGAATTAGTATAATTGGTCGTTTTTTGTAAGGATCCTTTAATTTGTTTCCAGTATCTAAAAAAGCATTAAATCTATACCTCTTATTCTTATAATACATATCTACTCTATACTTATTTTGAAATTCCAATTTTAATTTTCTAGTTTCTTTGTAATACATAAAAAGTATAATTGGTGTTATTAAGATTAATATTACTATATTTAACGAGAATTTATTTGTAGAAAATAAGAGTCCATAATTTTTATAATTAAATTCATTATTTATTAAATACAATGCTCCACCTAATACTATACTTGATAAATAAAGATATATAATATTATTTAAAAAATATTTAAATCCCTTATATCCAAAAGTAGAAAGTATCATAAGTACACTTACTATTACTTTAAATAGAAATAGTGTGAAATTATTTAATCTTACAAATAAAAATAATATTGATATTCCTCCTACTAAACTACCTAATAATATTCTCTTAAAACTTACATTTCTTTTTAGAATATAAGATGTTGTAGTAAGTAATAAATAATCAAACATAATATTAAGAAGTATTACTAAGTCAATATATACTTTCATATTATCACCAAAACAATCATAAAAAAAAAGAACTAAAAATAGTGTCGTTTTCTATTTATTAGTTCCTTTTATTTATTTTAATCCTTCAATATCTTCTCTAATAAGGTTAAATATCTTATCTAGGTTTTCTACAGTCTTACCTCCACCTTGCGCAAAAGTAGGACTTCCCCCACCATTACCATCAGATAACTGAGAAGCTCTCTTAACTGTTAGACCAGCATGAATATCACATGAGCTTCTACAAATAAACATTACATTTCCATCATTTACATTAGCAATAAATACAAGTGATTTACCAAGCATATTTATAAGAGCATCTGCAAGACTCTTTAATACATTAGTCTCTTTTCCACTAGTTCTTAATAATACAGCTTTAACACCATTTATCTCTTCTACATTATTTAAATATTTTTCAATATTATTTGATTCTAATTTAACCTTTTCATCTTTTAACTTCTTCTCTAGTAAACGTACTTCATTTTGAACATATCCAAGTTCATTCTTACTATAGATAATATCTTTATAAGAAGAAGTTCCTTCTTGATCTAAAACAACATTAAATTCTAAATCTATACCAAGACTTTGTGCTTCATCTAATATAGATTTAGCTTTAGATAAATATTTTCTTATCTCTTCAGTATAACTTTTTACTACTTCACCAACTAATTGTTCTACATTATGTTTAGTGGTTGCCTCAATTCTATATAAGTTACTACCTTTTGATTCAAGTTTGATTATTGCAAATTTTTCTATTTCAGAAGTATTTTTAACGTGTGTTCCACCACATAGTTCTATAGAATCCCCTATTTGTACTACTCTTACTATGTCCTTATATTTTTCATTAAATAGTGCCATTGCGCCAAGCTTCTTAGCTTCTTCTAGTGGCATCTCTCTAATTACTGTATCTATATTTTGAGAGATTTTTTCATTTACTGCTTTCTCTATTTCTACTGCTTGTTCTTCATATATTTTTCCAGTATAAGTAAAGTCAAATCTAAGTCTTTCATTATCTACATAGCTTCCAGCTTGATGAATATTAGAAGATAATACTTCTTGAAGAGTTTTTTGAAGTATATGTACACTACTATGGTTAGCTGCGGTATCTAATCTTTTATCTTCCATTATTTTTATAGTACATATATCATTTAAACTAACTGAACCTTCAACAATTTGTGCCTTATGTAGATTTTGCCCATTAGGAGCTTTTACAACATCTATTATTTTAGCTTTAAAGTTTGCATTCTTAATAGCACCTGTATCACAAACTTGTCCTCCACCAGTTGCATAAAAACATGTTTTATCAAGAATTATGTATCCATCACTATCTAATTTATCTACAAGTTGTCCATCTTTTATAAGACCAATTACCTTACTTTCCATTTCATATACATCATATAAAAATTCACTTGGTGTTTTAAATGATAATAATACTTCATTTTGTATAGACATACTATTATCTTTTTTATGACTGTTTTTAGCAAGTTGTCTTGCTTCATTCATATAACGCATAAATTCATCTTTGTCAGTAGTAAATCCTTCTTCTTCTAAGTATTCCAAAGTAAGTTCAAATGGGAATCCATATGTATCATATAATTTAAATACATCATATCCACTTATTGTTTTATCAGTTGATGTTGATATTAATTGATATAGTTTTCTCTCTCCTGCTTCTAGTGTATTATGGAATAACTCTTCTTCTTGAAGAATTTGTGTTTTTACTACTGCTTTAGTATCAACTAATTCCTTATAAGAATCTTTCATAGTATCTACTACTACATCTACTAATTTATATAAGAATGAATCATTTATTCCTAGTTTCTTACCCATTCTTACACTTCTTCTTAATAATCTTCTAAGTACATATCCTCTACCTGTATTTTCAAATATTGCACCATCTGATAATGCCATTACTACTGCCCTTATATGGTCAGCAATTACCTTATATGGCATTTCTTGATTATATTCTTTTCCAGCTAATTGTGCGATTTTTTCTATTATTGGAGTAAATAAATCCGTCTCAAATGTAGAATCTACACCTTGGAATATACAGCACCATCTCTCAAGTCCAGCACCTGTATCTATATTCTTATGTGGAAGTTCTTGATAATCATCACGATCTACACCATTTTTAGAATTAAATTGACTAAACACGTTATTCCATATTTCAATATATCTACTTTGGTCTTCATCTCTAGAAAACTTTAAGAAGGCATCGCCCTCCTTATCATATTCTACTCCTCTATCATAGAATATTTCTGAGTCAGGTCCACATGGCCCTTCTCCTATTTCCCAAAAGTTACCATCTAATCTTATTATATGAGATTTATCAAGACCTAGCTCTGCCCATTTATTATAAGCCTCATCATCCTTTGTATATACAGTAACATATATCTTATCTTTATCTATTCCCATCCATTCTGGACTAGTTAAAAATTCATATGCAAACTCTAATGCTTCAGATTTAAAATAATCTCCAATTGAAAAGTTACCCATCATTTCAAAGAATGTTTGATGAGATTTAGTAACACCAACATTATCTATATCGTTAGTACGAATACATTTTTGAATTGTAACTATTCTCTTATTATCAGGTACCACTGTTCCATCAAAATATTTTTTTAGTGGAGTTACTCCTGCATTTATAAAAAGTAGGCTATCATCACCCTGTGGAACTAGCGGTGCACTCTCCATTACTTTATGTCCTTTTGATTCAAAGAAACTTATCCATTTATTTCTTATCTCATTACTTGTTAGTTTTTCCATGTTCTTCCTCCTTGTGAACTATTTCTTTAACATCACGTTCAAGTCCTTCTAGTGTATCATTAATTAAGCAATAATCATAGTCATTAAAACCATCTAAAGCAGTTTCTGTTTTATGAGATTGTTGCTTGGCAGTTAATTCCGTTTCAAAGTTAATTCTTTTAACATTTATAACTACTACATCATCAAATTTTTCTTTAATACCTGTAATTTCTATAGGAAATCTTATATCACTAATTATCATTACATCAAAAAAGTGACTTAATATATCAATATCTTCTATAGTTCTATCAACAAAGAATCTTTCCTTGCCTAGTTTTTCTCTTATTACATCAGTTCCTAAACGTTGTAATAATTCTCTTGGTTTAGTCTCTTCACTACCATCCCATCCAAAATAATCCTTAATATACATTTTTAAATACTTTGCGATTTGAGTTCTACAAACCTTGTATCCCATTTCCTTATAATCTTTTTCAAGAAAATCACCAATTGTATCTTTTCCATTCCTAGCTGGACCACTAATCAAATATACTTTCATAATTCCTCCTATTATTAAAGAAAAAAAGACCAATATGTAGGAGCGAATTATCGCGGTACCATCCTACTTTGATCTTAATTAACTAGTAAACTCCGAAGTAGCTTTCAATATATTTTATCTACTATTTCACACCAACAATAGCTCTCTTTAAGATAATTATATACCTACTTATCTTCATCAACGTTATTTATTATTTATCATATTAACAATTTCATATTTCTCATTAAAGAAATTAAATATAATCTTTATACAAGAAATTATTGGAGTTGCTAAAACCATACCTAGTATACCAAAGAAATGACCAAATATCAATAACCCAATCATAATTGTAACTGGATGTAATTTCATTGTTTTACTCATAACTATTGGATTTAAGAAATAACTTTCTAAAAATTGTGCTATTACAACAGCAAGCAATGCAAATATTCCAGTCACAGGACTAATTGTAAATCCTACTATAATCGCAGGTATTCCTCCAATATAAGGACCTATATATGGTATTACATTAGTAACTGCACAGAACATTCCAAATAACATAGGTGAAGATAATCCTGCAATAGCTAATGTAATTGATTGGAATATAAATAGTAACAACATTATTAATAAAGTGCCTTGCACATAACTTTTTAATGTTTTATTTAATCTGTCAGTTAATGTTATCGCATCTGCATGAATACTCTTTGGTAATAAATTAAATAAATGCTTTCTAACGTTATTAAAATCAAATAACATATAAAACGCAATAAATAAACCAAATATTATATTTAACCCACCACTTACTATTGAAGAAGCTATAGAAATAACTTTATTTGGAAGTCTAACAGTAAGCCCTGATACAACGTTTGATAGCCCTCCATATAGTTGTTCCTTTATATTAGTAAAATCATAATCATAAATATTATTTAACTTATCAAATAAGTTTTCCCCAAAATTTTTAATATTATTTAATACATTTGGAGCACTTCCAATAAATTCATTTATTTGATCCGCAAATGATGGAATCAATAATACAAAGAATAATACAACTAAACTTATAAATGATAAGAATACCATTACTGTAGCAATTGCTCTTTTAAAACCATTTTTCTGTAGCCACGTAACTATAGGATCTAGAAGCCAAGCAATTATTATTCCTATAAAGAATGGTGACAATATAGATAATACTGCTCCTAAAAAATTTAATAACTTCCATTCCTTTATCAAATATGTTGTAACAAGTATTAAACCTATAATCATAAATGCAAACATAATTTTAAGTATGTTTCTACTAACTTTTATGATTTCATTTAATTTAGGTATATCTAATTTTTCATTATCTTTATCTTTTTTCATCTTAACCTCCCTATATATTATTAATATAACATAAAAATTGTGATTAGTTCTACATTAATAATAATTTTTTACAAAATAGTGTAAACCAAATAATAAAGAGCCAAAAAGGCTCTTTAATTACATCATATTTTCTAGATTATTAGTTACTTCTTTTTTTACTTTGTTGAAAGATTTTTCAATATCCTTCATCATATCTGGATTATACTTTTTATAAAGCATTAGTCCAACACCACCTAGTGCTGTCATACAAAGTAAAACTTTAGTACCTTTTTTCATATGCTTCACCCACTATCAAATATGATCGGCATAACTGCCATTAATATTATTTGTAAATATAAAATAATTATTCATCAATTTTAATTTTTTCTATAAGCATATCTTTTAAGGTTGTTCTTCTTCCTACAAAAGAATAAGTCTCAGTAGCAATTCTTAAAGCATTAACTTCTCCAACAAGAATTAATCTCTTCTTAGCTCTAGTAATAGCTGTATAATACAATTTTCTATAAAGCATTTTAGAATAGAATCTAGATACCAAAAGTAATACTGTATCAAATTCACTACCTTGTGCCTTATGTACACTAATAGCATATGCAAGCATTAACTTTTTATAATTTGATGGTGTATATTTTACTAAGTTACCATCAAAATCCACTGTAATACTCTTAGTATCAATACTATCAATTATACCAATATCTCCATTAAACACATTATCTTCTGGCATATTAGTTAACTGTAATACCTTATCTCCTTCTCTAAATACATCTTCATCTACAAATACCTCATTCTTATCAGGACTTGGTGGATTAAATATTTTTTGAAGAGACCTATTTAAATTATCTATACCAGTAAGTGTTTTATACATAGGTGCTAAAACCTGAAATTTTTTAAAATCTTCACTTACATAATCACTAGCTATCATTTTAGATGTTCTTAACATATCTCTTGTTTCTACAAAAGTTAAATCATAACTTTTCTTAAATATTTTTTCATCAATAATACCTTCATTAAATTGATATGCAAAGTCTATTATTGTTGAGCCCTCTTTTTGTCTATATACTTTTTTTAGACTAATTACTTCTACTCTACCAGAATCTATTATATCTCTTAATAATTGTCCAGGACCAACACTAGGCAATTGATTATAATCTCCAACTAAAATTATTTTCGTATCAACTCTTAAACCTTTAAGTAAACTATCAAATAAAAATATATCAACCATACTAGATTCATCAATTATTACAAAATCAACATCACTTTTATTATACTCATTAACCGCAAATTTATTTAATTCCTTATTCCATTTTAAAAATCTATGAATAGTGGATGCAGGTAAATTAGTTGCTTCACTTACTCTTTTACTTGCTCTTCCTGTTGGTGCTAGAAGTGCTACATGTTCCAAAGTTTTTTCTGTATTATATTTATGAATAGTCTGATATAAATCTATAATTGACTTTATAATAGTAGTTTTCCCAGAACCAGGTCCACCTGTTATCACAAGAAAATTCTTCTCTAAAGCTCTTTTTATCGCAAGTGTTTGTATATCATCATATTTAATATTGCTAAATTCTTCTAAAAGTGATATATCCTTATCTAATGATTTATACTTTTCATCCTTTAAATTAGTTAAATATTTTATTCTTTTCGCAATATTTTCCTCTGCTTCATATGTAGAAGTTAAATAATATTTATCATCTTTTTTTAATACTTTTAAATTTAATATTAAATCATTTAATGATGAAATAAATTTTTCTTCTGATACTTCTATATGCAAAAGATTATTAACAAACTTATATATTTCATTAATTCCAAAATAACTATATCCAGTTACATTTGTTTTTTCATTAAAAGCATAAAATATTGCGGCACTTATTCTTCTCTTACTCTTAGTTGAATATCTATTATCAAGCGCTATTCTATCAACTGTTCTAAAAGATATATCATTTACTTGATAAAAGGCTTCATATATATTTTTTGATATAACTTTTTCCGAATCTTTTTTAAACTTATTATATATAAGCATCGCATCTTTTGTATTAAATCCCATATCCGTTAAATAAAGAATTGTATTATAACTAGATTCATATTCTGTAAGTGTTGTATATATTGAATCAACCTGTTGTTTTGATATAGTTGGAACTTGTAAAAGTTTTTCTGGTTCCTTAAGAATTATATCTAATGCCTTATTACCTAAAACCTTTACTATTTTTTCAGCTTTCTTTTTACCAATACCCTTAAACAAATCACTTGATAAGAATTCTACTATTGAATCTTTTTCTTCTGGTTTTAATCTCTCATACTTACTAGATTCAAATTGTGTCCCATATCTAACATGTTCAATAAACTTACCATACATTTGATAGTTATCTATATCATTTAAATCTACAAAATATCCAGTAAAAGTTACTTCACGTGACTTATATTCTTCTAAATCATTACTTGTATCTTTTATCTTTATTACACCTATAATGTAGTTATTATCTCCTCTAAATATTATTCTTTTTATTTGACCAATTATATATGAATTCATAAACTTCTCCTATTTATTTGTATTGTTATAATAATTAAATTCTTGAATATCTCTTGACAGTTCTTCTAATTCATTTGCTTCTATCCCACTATTTAGAATTTCTTCTATATCAAATATAAGTGCGGATATAGAATTATATTTACGATAATCTATATCATATCTTTCTAATATTTCTATCCAAGCATCACTCAAATAAATATCATTTTTAATTTTTTTAAGTTTAGTCTTCTCTATATCTGGTATTAAACTATCATAATCAATATTATCCATTTTATCACTCCAATATATATTATAACTCATAGACAGCAAATTTCCTAAAAAAAATGTACAACGTTATTAAAGTTATACACATAATAAAATTACAATTAAAAAAGATGCTAAAAGCATCTGGATAACTTATTAACTACAGTAACCTTCTCCGGCTTTATCTCCCTTGTTGTATTGCTGATTAGAGATAGCACAAGAGGCTTCAGTTATCTTATCCTTTAATACACCACCAAATGTATTAATAACACCTATCAATACGATTGAGATTAACGCAATAATTAATACATATTCTACTAACGCTTGCCCTTTATTATTTTTCATCATATTCATGCACCACCTATTTTTCTTATACTATAATATTATAACGTTTTTGATGTTTTGTCAAATACTTTTAAATGATTTGATAACAAAATTAAAATATGCTATAGTTAGTTTGGTGAATATAATGAAATTATGTATTAATGATAAGAAAATTGAATTAAAAGAAGCAAATACTTTTTTCAAAGAACTACGCGGATTAATGTTTAAAAAACATATTAACTATGCTCTTAAATTTAGATGTAATGGAATACATACATTCTTTATGAAAAGTAATATTGACGTTATACTAACAGATAAACATAATAATGTCCTATATACTTATAAAGACTTAAAAAGAAGAAGAATTATCCTACCAAAAAAAGATGTTTATTACACATATGAATTACCGCCTAATACTATTAATGAAGATATAAAAAAAATAAGAATTGTCAACTAACAATTCTTATTTTAATATTGTCCAAAGTATTACTATGATACCTAAAATTACACGATACCACATAAATAATTTAAAATCATTTTTTCTAAGATATCTAAGTAGTAGACTAATACATAATAAGCCAATTACAAATGATGTTACTACCCCTACTATAAACATAGGTAAATTTGCCATTATAAGACTAATAGTTCCATCTTTTAAAAGACTTAATATTACAGCTCCTAATACAACAGGCGCCGATAAATAGAATGAGAATTTAGCTGAGTCTTCTCTTTTTAATTTCATAGCTCTTCCAGCAGCAATTGTTGTACCACTTCTAGAAAAGCCAGGAATCAATGCAAATACTTGGCTGCATCCAATTAAAAAGGCATCTTTTAAACTCATTTGAGAAATTTCTTTTTCTTCCTTACATTTTTTATCTACTACATAAATAATTATACCCATAACTATTAATGCAAGTGCAATAATAATATAATTATTTCTTATTAAATTTTCTATTACATCTTCAAATAATACACCCGCAATAGCCGCTGGTATAGTAGCAACTACTATATACCAAAATACTCTACCGTTGCTGTCTTTAACACCTTTAGTTAATCCTGAAGATATAATTTTAATAAAATCTTTAAAGAAATAAATGCAAATTGCAAGCAATGTACCGAAATGTAGAGCTATATCAAATGATAGTTCTAAGTCTGGTGTTATGCTACTCCCTATTCCAAATAGATTTCTAAAAATTATTAAATGTGCACTTGATGATATTGGTAAAAATTCCGCAATTCCTTGGATAATACCTAAAATAATTATTCCTAACATACTTTTCTCCTTCTATTCTTAATAAGAATAACACATATTTTTTATTTAGAAAAGCATTTTATTTTAATGAACGTTCTTTTTCGACTTTATAAAATTTTTTTAATGTCTTAGCTTGGTATACATTATAATCATTTAATTGTTTACGATTTTCAAATTTATCTTGATCAGGATAAGATATTATTTGTTTTATATAAGCAAATACAAAATCAGCATATTCTTTTGGATAATCATTTAATATCATATTTACTGTTGTTAGAAAATAAGCATTGCTTCTTAACTCTTCAGTAGCTATTAAATTCGCATTCATCCAAAAGTCATCTATTATTTGAACATTCTTATATCCTTCTTCTATTACCTTAGAATAATCAAATTTATCAATTTGTCTTCTTGGTACTCTTAGACCATATAGCGAAAGTACCTTATATTGAGTTTTAAGTTCTTCTAAGAATCCAAAAGAGAAATCATTTAATCCATTTAACTCATTCATTATATGTTTTTCTTTTCTATCAAAACTACTTTCGCATTTAGCATCAATAATTCCTTGTGTAATTATATCTTTTTTATTGTGAATATAAAATTTATATCCTATATCTCTTGTCATAAAAGAATACAAGTTGTTAATAAATTCTTCATAATTATCACTTTCTTCAAAAAGAGTGCGAACATCTTCTGAAGTAAGCCTATTTATTTCCTCTTTAGTTTTTAATTCACTGATTATTTTTTTCAATTTCTTCACCATACCTTTTTAAATATTTGAATATAATCATCAACCAAAATAAAATCTATCTTATTTTTTATCTCTTTTGGTATTTCCTCTAAATCAGGTTCATTCTCTTTTGGAATAAACACACGCTCTATACCACTACGGAATGCCGCAATTGATTTTTCTTTTAATCCCCCTATTGGCAATACCTTACCAGTTAAAGTAACTTCACCTGTCATAGCAACATTAGATGATACCTTTTTATTTAATAATGAACTAAGTATCGCAGTTGTAAGTGTTACTCCAGCACTTGGACCTTCCTTAGGAATTGCACCCTCTGGCACATGAATATGGAAATCATTTTCCCTAAAGATTTTATCATCAAGCTTAAACGTTTTTGCATTAGCCTTTATATAACTAAGTGCGATTGTTGCGGATTCTTTCATTACATCTCCTAAAGACCCAGTTAAAACTAAGTTACCTGTACCACTAAAATATGTAACTTCAACTTGTAATAAATCACCACCATATGGTGTATAGGCAAGACCATTTACGACACCAGCAGATAATAACTCTTTATCATTATTATCTAAATACTTTTTATTACCTAAATATTTTTTAATATTACCATTATTAATTATGCAATTAGATTTAGTATTATTCATAACAATGTCTTTTACTATTTTTCTAATTACTGTAGCAATTACTCTATCTAACTCTCTTACACCAGCTTCTTTTGTATATCCTCTAATTATTGTAAGTATTGCATCATCTGTAAATCTTACATTTTTTGAGGTTAATCCATGTTCTGTAATTTCTTTTGGAATCAAATGCTTTTTTGCTATATCAAGTTTCTCATACTCAGTATAAGAATATAATTCAATAATTTCTAACCTATCTCTTAATTCATTAGGAATCTGTTCTATATAATTAGCTGTAGTTATAAACATAACATTGCTTAAATCAAACTCTTCTTCAATAAAAAGATCTATAAATTTATTATTTTGTTCTGGATCCAATACTTCAAGTAAACTTGATGCAGGATCTCCTTTTATATCTTTTGTCATTTTATCTATTTCATCTATTATAAATACAGGATTCGTTGTACCAGCCTTTTTCATTCCTTGGATTATTAGACCTGGATTTGCACCTAAATAAGTTCTTCTGTGTCCGACAATTTCTGCCTCATCATTTATCCCACCTACAGATATTTTTGTAGTTTCTCTTCCTATACTTTTAGCAATTGATTTAGCAAGTGTTGTTTTACCTACTCCAGGAGGTCCAACAAAACATAGTATTGGACTCTTTAAATTGTTTGTTTTTTGTTTTACAGCTAAATATTCAATTATACGTTCCTTAGCTTTATCAAGTCCAGAATGGGTACTATCCAAGTATTTCTTTACCTTCACTAGATTTGTTTCGTCTTTTGTAAAATTATCCCATGGTAAATTAATAAGCCAATCAATATAATTTCTTATTATCCCAACTTCAGGAGAAAGTGAACTACACATTTCATATCTTGATATTTCATATTCAAGTTTTTCTCTTACTTTTTTTGGACAATTTAGCTTCCTTATTTTATCTTTTAATAAATCTATATCAGTATCCTTATCATTAATATCGCCTAATTCTTCTTTTATTGCCTTTATTTTTTCTCTCAAAACATATTCTTTTTGAGATTCATCCATTTTTTTTGTAACTTCTCGTTCTATTTCCTCTTCTAGTTTCATAACTTCAATATCACGATTAATATCATCAAGTATCATTTTTACTCTACTAGTAGATGAAACCTCTTCAATATATTCTTTTTTTCTTTCAAACGTTGTTGGAAGGAAAAGCGCAATTATATCCGTTAATCTACTTATACTAGTAATGCCCGCAATTTGACCTAGTACTGAGTTTGACATATAAGGAACCTCTTTTACATACACCTCTATATGTTTATTAAGTGCTCTTGAATATGCAAGTTCTTCTTTTATATCTAACTCATCTTCCTCAGTATCACTAACCATTGCTTCAAATATATTATCATCTTTTGTATAAGCATGTACATAAACACGATTAATCCCAGATAAAATTATTCTTGTTTTTCCATTAGGCATATCAATTTTCATTTTTATAGAGGCCAAAACTCCTATTTTAGGGAGTTCTGATATATCTGGGTCTATTTCTAACAAATCTTTTGGATTTACAATTACTATATTATTTTCATAGAAAGATTCTGCAAGTGAGATTACTTTCTTATCATTATCACTATCAAATTCTAGTCTTATTTCACTCCAAGGAAAAAGAACCATATTTCTAATTAACAAAACTGGTAAGCTTGTTTTAGTCATGGTTCCACCTCCTACAAAGTATGCTTACTATTATAACTTTTTTATACATAAATTACAAGTAGATTTATACCTAAATTTAGATTAGTGTTGATAAACAAATTAAGATTTAGTATTATTAAATTGTAAGATGCTTACAAGAAAGGTATGAAGAAAATGAAAAAAATTTCAAAATTGTTGTTAGTTCTCACTATAATATTAGGATTAAGTGGATGTTTAAAATATGATGTTAATATGCAAATATCAAATGACAAAAGCATGGACTTTGATTTAGTTATAGCAATAAATACATCTATGCTTGAAAGTCTAGGTCAAACAACATCAAAAGAATTTAAAAAAGATGATTACTTAAAATATGAAAATGCAGGATATACAGTTACAGAATATAATGAAACAAATGACAAAGCAACATATGAAGGAGTTAGAATATCAAAGAATTTTAAAAACATTGATAAATTAACTACAGATAAGGATGAAGAAGTCGAATTCACCAGTTTATTTAATGATGACGCTAATCCAGAAAAGGTTAAATTCTTTTATAAAAATGGTAATACTTATAAAGCCAATTTAACATTTAATTTAGTTGATGAAGAAGGTAATAGTAATACTGAAGACTATTCGGAATATCAAAGTTATTTTGATTTAGAATATAAAGTTACACTTCCAGAGAAACCAATTTCTTCTAATGCTACTTCAGTATCAGAAGATGGTAAGACTCTAACTTGGAAAATGACATATGGAAAGAAAAATAGTGTTCAATATGAATTTAAATTAGGTAAAGATGAAATAAAAAAAGGAAAAAGCATTACATCATATATTGGTTCTATCTTACCTACAATTGGGGTTGTAATAATACTAATTGTAGCACTAGTAGTTCAAAATAAAAAGAAAACTCCAAAAGAGAAAAAAGAGACTAATTAGTCCCTTTTTTATTGCATTAATTTATTTAGTTTTTCTACTTCTTCTTCTAATTTTTTTCTATCCATATCAACAATATTCTTTGGTGCTTTATTAACATAAGATTCATTTGCTAATAAATTTTTTCTTCTTTCAATTGATTTCTTTAAAGATTCTATTTCTGCTTGCAATTTAGAATCATCTAATTCTTGGCCCTTATAGTAATAAGTAATATTTATAAAACTAGAACTATAATTAACAGTTAATAAATCAGCTTGAGCTTGACAAGAAGAAACTATAGAAGAATCTTGAATTTTTAATTGTTGTGTATATATTTTAGATAAACCCTCTTCAACATCAAACTTAACCAACGCTTCTTTAGTTATATTATTGTTTGCCTTTAAATTTCTTATCGCAATTATATCCTTCATTACTTTATCTAATACTTCAGCATCATGAGTAAAAATCATATTCTTAGATTCTTTTGGATAACTTGATATCATAATTGATTCAGCATCTTTTATAGGTAGCATAGAATAAATTTCTTCAGTAACATAAGGCATAATTGGATGAAGCATTTTTAATATATCTGTTAGTACTTTTAATAACACACTCTTAGTAGTATTATTTACTTCTATTTTAGAAAGTTCAATATACCAGTCACAGAAATCATTCCATATAAATGAATATAACATACTACCAACATTATTAAATTCATATTTATCCATACTATGTCTTACTTTTTTTATTGTCTCATTTAATCTTGTTAATATCCATTTATCACTAATAGATAAGTTATCCATTGTATATAAGTCGCTATTAAATCCATCTAAGTTCATTAATACATAACGTGATGCATTCCATAATTTATTTATGAAATTCCAAGTAGATTTAATTTTTTCTTCATCATATCTTAAATCCATACCAGCTGATGATGATGTTGATAAGAAGTATCTTAATGAATCACATCCATATTCATTAATCACATCCATTGGATCTACACCATTACCAAGTGATTTAGACATTTTTCTACCCTCTTTATCACGAATAAGTCCATGAATTAAACAGTCTTTAAATGGTCTTGAATTTGTAAAATGTAATCCTTGAAAAGTCATTCTATTAACCCAGAAAGGAATAATATCATATCCAGTTACCAATACATCATTTGGATAATATCTTTTAATATCTTCAGTCTCCTCTGGCCATCCAAGTGTTGAGAAAGGCCAAAGTGCACTACTAAACCATGTATCTAGTACATCAGTATCTTGTACCCAACCTTCTCCTTCGGGAGCAACTTCACCAACGTATACCTCATCGCCTCTATACCATGCAGGAATTCTATGTCCCCACCAAAGTTGACGAGAAATACACCAGTCATAAGTAATCTCCATCCAGTGATTCATAACTTTTTCAAATCTAGATGGAACAAAGTTAACCTTGGTATCTTTGTTTTTTTGATTAGCTAAAACTCTATCTGCAAGAGGTCTCATCCTAACAAACCATTGTTTTGATAAATATGGTTCAATCGCAACATCAGTTCTTTCGCTGTGACCTACACTATGAGTCATCTCTTCTATTTTAATTAATAAATCTTTATCTTTTAAATCCTTAATTAAAGCTTCTCTACATTCTTCTCTAGTCATTCCTACATACTTGCCAGCATTTTCATTCATAGTTGCATCAGGATTCATTACTACTATTCTTTCCAAATTGTGACGATTTCCAACTTCAAAGTCATTAGGATCGTGTGCTGGAGTAATTTTAACAACACCTGTTCCAAATTCAGGATCAGCATGTATATCTCCTACTATAGGTATTGCTTTATTTACTATAGGAAGAATTACATTTTTTCCTATTAAATCTTTATATCTTTCATCACTTGGATTAACCGCAACCGCAGTATCTCCGAATAATGTTTCAGGACGAGTTGTCGCAACTTCTAGGTATCTATCCATTCCTTCAATATAATATTTAATGTAGTAAAATGCTCCCTTATCTTCTTTATATATAACTTCTTCATTAGATAGTGCTGTCATAGCTTCAGGATCCCAATTTATAATTCTTTCTCCTCTATAAATTAATCCCTCATTATATAAATCTACAAATACTTTTTTAACAGCCTTTGAAAGTCCATCATCAAGAGTAAATCTCTCTCTTGAGTAATCAAGTGATAAGCCCATTTTAGCCCATTGTGCATGAATATTTTCAGCATATTCCTTCTTCCAATCCCACGCTACTTTAAGCCATTCATCTCTATCCATTTCTCTAGGTTTAATTCCCATGTCCTTTAACTTTTTATCAACCTTTGCTTGAGTTGCAATACCAGCATGATCCATTCCTGGTAACCATAACGCATCATATCCATCCATTCTTTTATAACGAATAATAATATCTTGAAGTGTAGTATCCCATGCATGACCTAAATGTAATTTTCCAGTTACATTTGGAGGTGGTATTACTATACAAAATGGTTTCTTGCTTTTATCAGTACCTGCCTTAAAATAATCATTTTTAAGCCAGAATTCATATTTATCTTTTTCTACTTCTAAGTGATTGTATTTTTTGTCTAACATATTCATCTTCTCCTTTATCATTTACTTTTCCCTGTACATATTCATCTATATGAATAAAATATTCTACAAATTTATTTTTATCTTTGCAATCTAATCTTTCATATAAATTCCAAATCATATTATTATCTGATATATATTTATATGAAGGTATAAAATTAATGTCATATAGATATGAAAGCGTTCCAACAACCTTATCTGCATCTGTTTTTTTATACTCATTATGAATTTGTTCATCATCAAAAAATTCTTCTCTAACTTTCATAGAGATTTCTCCAGATGAAGATATATCAAGTTCATCAAGATTAGCCCAAATATTAAATATATCTATTTTATCCGCATCTCTTATTAATTTTAACTGAGTAAGTGTTCTCTCATCATCCAACTTTTTAAGAGAATATTTATTATGTCCCGCAACACATTCTCCTATAATTGGATAAACTGATGTATCCTTTGTAAACTTAGTTATTAGTCCTTCATCAAATAATAAATAAGCCCCAAAATCAGCATGATCCATTGTACCAATATCGCTTAATGTATCAAACTTTTTTATTTGTTCAAATCTACCAATATCATGTATAAGTCCAATAAGTGTAGCAAGGTATACATCTTGATTGTTTAAGTTCAAGCTTGAAGCAAGCATATTAGATAACTTAGAGACTCGATATGAGTGGTTATATTTTAACACAGTAATTCTATTAGTCATATCAAATTGTTTTGTATATGAATCAAAGGCTTCCACTTTATCACCTCCAAATAAAAAACGAGCAAATTATCCCAAAGGACGATTTACTCGTGGTACCACCTTAATTTATAATATAAAATATTATCTTATTCAGTTATAACGTAACAAACGTAGCTTCTTACTAAACTCAGAAGTTATGCTCCACCACTACCTTCAGTTATTTAAATTATTAGTTTCCACCAAACACTAACTCTCTCTAAATTTAAGCTAACCTACTCCTTGGTTTCCTCGCTTTGTTTAAAATTATAAAACAAATTATTTAATTTGTAAAGAAACTATTACTTATATTTAAAATTAACTTAATTTACACACTTTGTTTTACTGCAAATATAATTCGCTCCATTTATTTTAACTGAGATTTCTAATTTTTTGTTATTAAATTTGACAGTGCCATCAGTTTCTCTAGAAAATTCGTCTTTTTTCTCCAAATTTGCACTAACTCCATTACTACTTTCTGTTTTAAATAGTCCTTCGCTTGTTAACTCTTCTAACGTTACATTATTAGTCTTATACATATCACAATAAGTATTAACTGCATTCTCTAAAGTTTGAACATAAAATTTACCTTTTTCCTCTGCATTATTTTGCATTATATTACTACTTACTGGTATTACTATTAATAATACTAATCCTATTATAACTATTACTACTATTAATTCTGTTAATGTAAAACCTTTTTTATTCATAATCTTATTACTTACACTCTACTTTAGTACAAGTGTAATCTCCTCCATCTTTTGTAAATTTTAATTCAAATCTATTTTCAAATGTTTGAGTATTATTATAATTGTAATAACTTACTTTATTATTTTCCTTAGATAAAGTTATATTATCACCACTAATTACTACACTAGGATCACTAAATTCATCTAAATATCCATTTAGTTTTAATATATTAGTTAACTCATCATATGTATAAATCTTATTATATGATTCTGGTAAATCTTTAGTTGAATAAGACTCTATCGCTTCTTGATATTTAGCTACATAATTCTTAAAATCTTTTGTAGAATCATTACTTAAAACCTTCATAAATATAAATCCAATAGCTACTACAACTACTATTGCAACTATAACAATCTTTGTATAATCTGTACTTCTTCTCATATTCTCACCATAATAATTATAGCATTGCCACTATCAAAATACAAGATTAATCATATAGTATAATGGGTGGTAAGAATGTTTAATAGCAAAAAACATGGATTCTTCTGTAGATGCGATATGTGCAAGTACAAAAGAATCCATAGTGTTTGGTATCTATGCCTATTAGCTGCGTTAGTAATAATAATATTTTATCAAGCAATACTATTAATATTTATAACATCAAGACTAAATGCTGTCTTCCTACTTTTTATGCTTATTATTCTCACCATTGGAATTGGCAGGATGATAATCTGATATTATTTTATTAGATGCAATTAATTTTTCTATTAAATAATAAACCTCTTTTGTATTTATTACTTCTTCTTTATTTAATTCTAATTTATCTGGTATAAGCATTAAAGAAAATAATAAATATAATTCTTCACTCGTTAATGGATTATTTTTAAGATATAGTGCTAACAATGTCTTAAATGGTACATTTAAAAAATCATTATTATAAAATGTAAGTAAATCATAAATAGGACTATCTACTCTTGCATTATCCCAACTTATCAAAAATCTATTTTCTGTTCCTATTAAATGATCTAGTTCTAGATTACCATGTATTAAACATAATCTTCTAGAACTTTTTTTTGATTCTTCATCATACCATTTATCTAGAAAATATTTACTAGCATCTAAACTTCTAAAAATCCAAGAAATATTTCTAATTAATAAATATAGACTAGGAGGTATAAATTGTTGTTCTTCTATAACTAATCTTATATTATCATAATATTTTGTAAGACTCTCTATATAATCTGTTTTCTCTTCATAAAAAGCTTTTACTTCTTCACTACTAATACTTTTATAAAAAGCTGTTTTATTATGTAATAATGAATCAAGTAAAATTATATCATTTGCTCGTGATGCACTATCATCATGAACCTCATCTATATAAGGAAATATCATAAAATCATCTTGATCATCATTTATATAATCAAGATAATTATCAAATCCCCTACTATTTAAATATCTAAATAGTTCTCTAGTATCCTTATTTTTTCTTTTCTTAACAACAAACTTTCCACTTGGAGAATCAATTATTCTTATATTATTATTAAGTGTTAATTTATCTATTCTATAATTATATTTTTCTAAAACATCTTTAACACTATTCATTTTTACTTGAAGAAGGTACTATAATTTTACTTCCTGTTTTTATATCACTCATATCGTTATATTCTTCTAACTCTTCTCTTGTTACTCCATATTTTTGTAACACTACATCTATTGTATCTTCTTCTTTCATTATATATACAGAATATGTTTTATATGTTTCTATATTATCTTTAAATGATGAAAATATTGAACTGACATTATTATTTACCATCTGAGGTTTATTAGTATCATTATTAGTATTATTATTAGAGGTATTATTCTCATATATTAATTCATTGCTAGTTTCTACACTCTCAGCATTATTAATAGTAGTAGTATTATCATTATTATTTTGTTCACTTTCTTCTTCTACTATTTCTTTTTTACTATCAAATTCAAGTGGAACTTTTTTTGACGTATCTAAAAACAAATCATCAAGTACTCCATCATTTTTTGGTTCTCTATTACCACTATTTTTATCTTCTAATTCTAAAGTATCAAAATCTTCAATTACATCTTCAACAGGTAAAACTACTTCTTTTTCTTCTATGTTATCAATACATAATGTTATATTAAGCCTCATTTTTTCTTCATCAATAATTTCATAAGTAAAATCATCTATATCAAGTGTTATATTTGATGTATCATATTTTTCATCTAATTCTATATCTACAGGTATTTTATATGAAAACTCCTCATCTATTTGACTTGCTTGTGTCATTTTATATGCTCCTTCAAGAATAAAATATCCACTTATTAAATTATCTTTTTCTACTCTTAATGTATGTTCCAAAGAGATGCTTGTTACTTTTGAAATCATTGTTTTAAATTCAATTTCCTTTGTAAAAGGTACTAACTTTTTCATATATCGCTCCTTCCTAATTAAGTATATGTATTAGTCAGTTTGATATACCAAAAGGATATTTAAAATTTAGATTAGTACCATATTAATTATACATTAGTCACTTGTTGTACTTTTGATCCTAAAAACATATTAGAAGTATTTGTCGCATTAGACGTTGTCCATTTATTTCCAACATGTATTGCACTAATACTTTCTGTATAAGTAAATGTTTTTTCAAAGTTTTTAACATTTGTTGTATCAAAACTTGTTAAATTTAAACTTCCTAGTTTATAACAGTAAGCAAACATTCTATTCATATCTGTTACTTTTGAGGTATTAAAAGATGTTAAATTAATATTAGTAATGTTAGTGCAATAATAAAACATGCCTTTCATAGTTGTTACATTTGAGGTATTAAAATGCGTTAAATTAATATTAGTAATGTTAGCACAATTATAAAACATATATGACATATCTGTTACCCTTGATGTATTAAAGGTTGATAGGTTTAAATTAGTTAAAGAAGAACATTGAAAAAATATACTTGCCATAGTTGTTACATTTGAAGTGTTAAAGCTTGACAAATCCAATTCTAATAATGATGTACAACCATAAAACATATATGACATATTAGTTACTTTTGATGTATCAAAACTTTTTAAATTTAATTTTAATAATGCCTTACAAGCAGAAAACATACGTGACATATTAGTTACATTAGATGTATTAAATCCAGATACATCTAATTCTTTTAAATTAGAGCAATCCCCAAACATTGCATTCATATCTCTAACCTTAGAAGTATTAAAACCACTTATATCTAATTCTTCTAAAAGTTTACAACTAACAAACATTTGTGCCATATTTGTTACATTAGATGTATCAAAACTTGATATATTTAATTTTTTAAGTTTTTTACATCCACCAAACATACCATTCATATTAGTTACTTTCGAAGTATTAAAGCTTGATAAATCCAAGGATTCTAAATTTTCAGATTCGCTAAACATATGATACATATCAGTTACTTTCGATGTGTTTAATCCTTCTAAATTTATGGTTCTAGCACCACAATGTGCAAACATATCCATCATATTTGTTACATTTCCTGTATCAAAATTTGTTACATCTAATGTCTTTAATGAGTTAGTATAATAAAACAAATGTGCCATATTTGTAACACCAAATGTATCTAGTTTTTCTAAGTTTATTTCTTCTAGTACAGGCATTTTAGCAAAGTAAAAAGACATATTTGGATTTGCTATTACTCCACCATCTTGCCCTATTGCTAGTTCATAATACCCAGTTGAATCGGTTTTATACCACGCTAGTACTTTTCCACTACTATCTTCTGATATATCAAAGTTATTTGAATATCCTTCTACATTTAATGTATCATAAAATGTTATTTTCTTTATTTTGTTTCTTGCGATTGGACCATTAAAAAAGTTTGTTGTCTCATTAGGAGAGTTTTCTGCCTTTTTCATTCTTGTTTTATAAACTGTTAGGTTCTCTATTGGAACATTTTGTGTATTTTGAATACATGTGAAATTAATATTTAGAGTTGATGTTTTATTACTTGGTATAACTGTTGCGTTTTCATCAAACTTTATAGTTATTATTACTTCTTTTGTTACTCCTTCTTTTATTACATCTCCCTTTTTTATTCCTTCTACTGTATATTTTATTGCTTCTGGTCCATCTAATGTTGCGTTAATCTCAGATACTTTCGCATCTATATTTCCCCTATTACTTACACTTACTGTATATTCTAACATATCTCCGGGTGCTAGGGTCTCTGTTTGGAATGATGCGCTTAAATTTTCATATTTATGACTATTATCTTTAGCTAAACCTGTTTTTCTTGATAATTGTATATTAGTAATTCTTACATCCCATACTCCTTGCATTTTAGCGGTTCCACCTATTGTTAATCTTTGAGATAGTGCTGCATATCCTACTCCCATTAACAATAATACAAAACAAAGGACTATAATCATTATACTTTTCTTCTTATTTCTCTTCATAATAACACCCATACTGATTTTATTATTTACTACTATAACAAGTATACCTCCCCCATAGTGTTTTTTCAAGGCCTAGCAGCATCAGTTTACACAGTAAAATTTTTATTTATGTATAGTAATAAACTTAAAGTAAATACGTAGGAGAGAAAAAATATGCAATTTAAACCATTAAGTATACGCCTATTGTTTTAACAAAAGTAAAAAAGTTAATAGCACACATTTATATTGTACCATTAACTTTTTATTGAACATTTTTTAGATTCCTTTAATTCGTAATTATTTTCTTTTATGTATAAAATAATTTGTAATATATCCTAAGAATATAGCAAATATTATAACATATAACCACATTAATAATGTATAAACAAGTCCAGAAGAATATCTTCCTATTATTGCCGCAATCGACTCTGGTAAATATTTGCCAATTAAACTTTTTAATTCTGGAACAGTATTATTTTTTATAAAAGTCATTATTCTTAAAAATATATCGATAATTGCAAACGCATACACAAAAGAAGAAAACTTTCTAAAAAATACAACAACAACTATTAATAAAATTAAAACTATAGCTAAATCTATATACATAACTAACACCACCTACAATAACAATAATACCATAAATCTTATACTCTTTCAATCTTAAAATATTGGTTACTACGTCTCTCATCATCTAAAGTAGTTGCTTCCCCATGTCCAGGATACACATTACAATTACTATACTCTTTTATACGAATTATACTATTAAGCATTTCATTTTCATCTCCGCCAGGTAAATCACATCTTCCGATATCACCCCTAAAAATAAAATCCCCTACAAACATCTTTTTATCTTCAAAAAAGTAATATGTAGTAGAATCAGCACTATGACCTGGAGTATAAATAACTTCAAACTTAAATTCTCCAATAGAATGAATTCCTTCGCTTAAATTATTATGGTTATAAATACTAACACCATAATATTCACTTATATCCTTTAGAGCTCCTACATGATCAAAATGATTATGGGTAATTAATATTCCAATAACACATCTTTTACCAACCACTTCTTTTATCTTATCAGCATTATCTCCAGGATCAATTATTAAAACATTATTATTTTTTTCTAAAATATAACAATTTTCCTTCAAGTATCCAACTTTTACTATATCTAATTTCATATTCTCACCATAATAATTATATATCAATAATTATTTAGTATCAAGATTTAGTAGCTTCCTTAAAGATTTTACTTCATTACTTATTTTTTCATTTTCTGAAGTATTAAATATATAATCATATCTAAATAATGAAAAACCATCATATTTAGATTTAGTCCTACTATATTCTATCTGTCTTGAAATAATATTATCATCTTCAATCCATTCATTAGATCCACTCTTCGCATAAACGTCTTCCCGACCTATCTTATAAAATGCAAGTGCAGGTATTAGTTTTATATTATTGGCTTTAATTAAACTATTCCAAGTATCTAATGTCTCTTTAAATGGCTTAACTTGATTCTTAAATCCAAAATATAACTGAGGCATTATATAATCAACATATCCACTACTGCTCAAAATCTCTTCTACATTTAAAAAATGCTTTTTATAATTATTTTCTAAATTACCTTCTGGAGAAATTCCAAAAACCACATCTTTTTTAACATCCTTGATCTTAGCATACACTCTTTTTATAAGAGTAGAAACATTATTATACCTATAATCTTCTAAAGATAATGTACCCCCCTTACTAATATATTCATTATAATTATCTAAATCTATATCACTATCAGGATAAAAATAATCATCAAAATGTATGCCATCAACATTATAATTAGTAACTAACTCTTCTACTCCACTAACTATTAAATCATTAACCTTAGCACTTGCTGGATTATAAAATATCCCCTTATTATCAATTACCTTTACGGAATTAGTTCCCGCTAATTTATATGCTGGATTACTCTTATCTAACTTAGAAAAATCAGTATTTGTTGATACTCTATAAGGATTAATCCAAGCATGAACATCTATCCCTCTTTTATGAGCCTCATCAATAATATATTTTAAAACATCATATTCTGGCTTTTTTCCATTATTAGTAACTGTATCCGAAATAGGATAAATATTTGATTCATATATAGCATCAGAAAAAGGTCTAACGTGTAAAATAATTGTATTAAAACCAAATTCATTCATATTATCTAATATCTTTTTAATATTATTTTGACTAGTAACAGTATCTTTATCCTTTATATATTTATTTAACTCAATATAAGATAAATATACAGCATGCATAGGATGCATTTCATTATTAACTCTTTCATCATTGATTTTTTCCTCTTCCTTCTTCTCAATCATAAAAAAAGAAAGTATAAAAAAAACTGTCACTAGAATATAAAATGAGATCTTTTTCATATAATCACCTAAATAATTATATGATATATTTCATTATAATTCTTAGTAAACAGTTCCCTATTTATCTACATTATTTGTAATAAACATTGCATCTCCAAATGAGAAAAATCTATATTTATTTAAAACAGCTTCATGGTATGCCTTCATTATATTATCTTTTCCAGCAAGAGCACTTACTAGCATAACAAGTGTTGACTTTGGAAGATGAAAATTAGTAATTAAATTATCTACTATTTTAAATTTATATCCTGGATATATAAATATATCAGTAACTCCACTACACTCTTTTAATTCTCCAAATCTATTCATTACGGTCTCAAGTACACGAACACTAGTAGTTCCAACAACAACTATTTTATTTCCGGACTCTTTTGTCTTATTTATAATATCACAAGTCTCTTTAGAAATAGAATAATACTCAGTATGCATCTTATGCTTAGTAACATCTTCAACATTAACAGGTCTAAAGGTACCAAGTCCAACATGTAAGGTCAAATAAGCTATATTAACATTTTTATTTTTAATATCATTTAATAACTCTTTAGTAAAATGAAGTCCCGCAGTAGGTGCCGCCGCACTACCAATATTTTTTGCATACACTGTTTGGTATCTTGATTGATCTTCAAGTTTTTCATGAATATAAGGCGGAAGTGGCATAGTTCCTAACTTATCAAGAATCTCATATAGTATTCCATCATAACTAAGACTAAATACCCTAATACCTTCTTCTCCAACACTACTGCATGTAGCCTTCAACATTCCATTTCCAAAACTTATAACAGTTCCAACCTTAACTCTTTTAGCCGGTCTTGTTAAACACTCCCAGTTATTATCATCAATATTTTTCAAAAGAAGTAACTCAATTACTGCCCCAGTTTCTTCTTTTACGCCAATAATTCTAGCTGGTATTACCTTTGTATCATTTAAAACTAAAGTATCACCTGGATTTAAGTAATCTATAATATCAGAAAAAGTTTTATGGAAAATATTTCCATTTTGCTTATCTAAAACTAACATTCTAGAAGAATCTCTCTTTTTTAACGGAGTTTGAGCAATTAATTCTTCTGGTAAATAATAATCAAAATCATCTGTTTTCATAACACACCTCTACTTCTCTTCTCCCATATCAAGTTCAACTTGTACAAGTGTACCTCCCTTAGGATTAAGCCCTAAATGTTTATATCCTTTATCAGTAACTATTCTACCTCTAGGAGTTCTTTTTATATATCCATTCTGTAACAAGAATGGTTCATAAACATCCTCAATAGTGGTAACCTCTTCACCAATAACACTAGCAATTGATTCGATTCCTACCGGTCCACCATTAAATTTTTCTATTATTCCACGCAATAACTGATGGTCAGTTTCATCAAGTCCATCTTGATCAACTTTTAATCTACCTAAAGCTCTTTTAGTAATATCAAGCGTTATTACTCCATCACCATCTACAAGTGCAAAATCCCTTACACGTTTAAAAAGTCTGTTTGCAATTCTTGGTGTACCTCTACTACGACTTGCAAGTTCCATAGCAGCATCATCTTCAATTGGAACGCCTAAAACTCTTGAAGTTCTTTTAACTATTTCCATCAATTCTTCATTTTCATAATATTTAAGCTTAGAAATTATTCCAAACCTATCCCTTAATGGTCCGGTTAAATCACCCGCACGAGTAGTTGCTCCTACTAAAGTAAATGGTGGTAAATTAATTTTAATATTTTTACTATTACCATCACCACCAACAATTATATCAAGAGTAAAATCTTCCATAGCTGGATATAATATTTCTTCAATATAAGAAGGCATTCTATGTATCTCATCAATGAATAATACGTCCCCCGGTTCTAGTGAAGAAAGTATCGCCGCCAAATCTCCAGACTTTTCAATACTAGGACCACTTGCAGTTTTAATAGAAGTACCCATTTCATTTGCAATTATATAAGCAAGTGTTGTTTTACCAAGTCCTGGAGGACCATATAATAAAACATGATCAAGTGTTTCCCCTCTCATCTTAGCAGCTTCTATAAAAACCTTAATATTTTCTTTAACATCTTTCTGCCCAATATATTCACTTAAGAGTTCTGGTCTTATAGATTCTTCATTTACATCATCACCATCAATTTTCTCTTCACTAAGAATTTTTTCATCATCCATACTAAAACCTCCTATTTTAAAATATCTAAAACTTCACTCCAACTATCTATTCTAGTTCTATTATCACCCTTACCAAATAATATTGGCTTAATAGAAGTATCAATTAATGAATCATAAACACTAACATTATCATCTATCATATAATCAATTCCTTCTTCTATGCAAATATCTTTTTTGTTTTCATATCCAAATAATAATTTATCATATATAATACCATTTTTATTTAAATAATCAACAGTTAAATCATATATATTATCACTATATCTATTGCTTCTAGCAGTAATTATATATATTATATTCCCATCTTCCTTTAACTTTTTAATTGTATCAACGCAACCATCTTTTACAGTAAGAGAAGAAAATACTGGCTCTATATACTTTCTTAAAATTCCCTTATATTTATCAAATTCAGAAATAGTAAAATTAGAGTAATCTAGAGAAGTATCAACTGGAATTTCTAAGCTCTTCATACACTCATAAATCTTCTCTGTTGTATTTGTTATAGTATCATCAATATCAATTCCTATTTTCACCTTGTATTTCTCCTTTAACTTTTTTAAAATTTATCTTTTTAACTTTTTTTAAGTAACATTCCCCACAAAGTGGAACATATTCTATATTACAAGTTCCATCTATTACAACTTCTTCTCCATTGGTTTCGAAAACACCATTTCTTTTTCTACCAACATATCTTGCGATATTGCCACAAGAACAAAGTGTTGTTAACTCTTCTAATACATCAGCAAGTTCTAAAAGCCTTTTACTACCTTCAAAAGACTCAAGCATAAAATTTGTTCTAAGCCCATAACAAAGCACTGCTACATTCATTACTTTAGAAATCATCCAAAGTTCATCTACTTGAGAAGCTTTTAAAAACTGTGCCTCATCAACTAAAATTGCATTAACATCTGATATAGATGATCCAATTTTTTTAATAACTGAATCTCCCTCAAATATTAAAAAGTCAACATCTCTTTCAAGACCTATTCTAGAAGAAATTTTATTACCTGCTTTTGTATCAATTGCTGGTTTTAAAACCAAAACTTTATAACCATTTTCTTCATAATTATAAGCTGTTCTCATTAAATCAATACTTTTACCAGAATTCATACTAGCATATTTAAAATGCATCTTTGCCATAATAACCTCACTATTTTAACAACAATTTTAAAGCTTCTTTTACTTGATTCTCAATAGATAAATTAATATCCACTTTATTTATTACACTCTTAAATTCTTTTTCTTTATAACCCAAACCTTTTAATACTTCAATTAATTCCTCATAAGAATTAGTATCAACTACCTCTCCAGTAGCTATAACTCCAAGTTTGCCTTTTAAATCAAGTATTATTTGTTTAGCAACCTTATCTCCTATTTTAGGAAATTTCTTTAAATAAAGAATATTTTCTCTTTCAATAGCGTCTACAACTCCCGCAACTGAACCAGTCGCAAGTATAGGTAGTGTCATCTTAGGTCCTAATCCTTTAACACTTATTAACTTTAAGAAAAGTTCTTTTTCTTCAATACTTTTAAACCCATATAATGATAACTCATCTTCTTTAACATTTTGAAAAACAAAAACTTTATATTCGTTTCCCTCATGAAATGAATATGGGTTTGGTGTATATATCAAATAACCAATACCATTATTATCAAGTATTATTGCGTTTGATACTATATTAGTTACAATACCTTTTATATAATCATACATATTTAAATCCTCCTAAATAATTATACAATAAATTACACAAAAGAAAAAGAGGTTGACACCCATTTACAACAATTATAATTATAAAATATTGCGGCTAACAAGTACATATGATTTAATATAATTATGAAAGGTATGGTGAATATGGAAAAAGAAAAACAAAACAAAAAGAGCACAAAAATAATAATAGGAAGTGTTGTAGCCTTACTAATTATAGGCTGTGGAATTATATCTTACTTATATCTTAGTAAAAGTACAACAACAAAAACAAAAAAATTATATTCCCCTTATGAATTATCAGGAAACAACTTAGAAAAGTTTGATCTTCAATTCTTAAAACTAGAAAATGAAGAAAAAAACAAAGCTTATAGTCCACTATCTATAAAGTATGCATTAGAAATGCTTGCTGAAGGAGCTGATGGAAGTTCTAAAGAACAACTTGATAGTGTTATCGGAAAATATAAAGCAAGAAAATATGAAAATAATAAAAATATGTCACTAGCAAATGCAATCTTTATAAAAAATGATTATAAAGATAAAATTAAAAGTGATTATGTAAATGCTTTAAAAAGTAAGTATAATGCAGAAATAGTTTATGATAATTTTAAAGATGCTAAAGCATTAAACAATTGGGTAAGTGACAAAACACTTAAATTAATAAAAGGAATAGTAGATGATGATACAATTAAAGAAAAAAATTTCTCACTTGTAAATGCACTAGCTATTGATATGGAATGGATAAAAAAAATCCAATCTGAAGAGGATGGCATATATGTAGACTACTTTGGTGAAAGTTATAATTTTGTTATTCAACCACTTGAACTTGCGGGATATACAAACACAAAATTTAACAATAATAAAATCTCTGCAAAATCAGCACATATAGGCGCAGTAGCAAATAAATATGATATTGTTAAAACACTAGGCGAAGATAATATAAGAAAAACTGTTGGAAAAGCATATCAAGAATACTTAGAAGACGAACCATGTGAAGGAGCAGAAAAAGATGTAGAAAAATTCCTTGATGGATATGTTAAATCTTTAAATGGCAATTACAAAAGCATTAACAATTCTACAGATTTTAGTTTCTATGATGATGATAATGTAAAAGTATTCGCAAAAGATTTAAAAACATATAATGGAATTACTATGCAGTATGTTGGAATTATGCCAAAGCAAAATAATCTTAAAGATTATATCAAATCAGTTGATGCAAAAGATATAAATAATATAATTAATAATTTAAAAGGAATTGAATTATCTGATTTTGAAGAAGGAACAATTACAGAAATAGATGGAACTATTCCAATGTTCAAATTCGATTATACTCTAAATTTAAAAGAAGATTTACAATCTTTAGGTATTAAAGATGTATTTAATGAAAAGAAAGCTAATTTATCTAAATTAACAAAAGAAAAAGGAATATTCATAGATAATATAGCACATAAAGCAAACATAGAATTCTCTAACGATGGTATTAAAGCAGGAGCTGTAACTGAAGTAAGACCTGCTGGTGCAACATCATGTGAATTTAGGTATGATTTCCCAGTTCCTGTTAAAAAGATTGATTTAACATTTAATAATCCTTATTTATTCTTAATAAGAGATAAATCTACTGGTGAAGTATGGTTTACCGGTACAGTATATGAACCAATTGAATACACAGAAACCGATGGAATACTTGATAATGCAGAAGATGAATAAAAAGTAAACATTATTATAAAACCCTATCAATGATAGGGTTTTAATTTGTCTTATAATACTTTTATAATTTTTCTATACTATAAAAATAATAACTTCCATTATCTGTTTTAAATTTTATTCGATAATGATCCTGATCATAACCTTCTCCTGCTGGATAGTTAAGTTCAATATTAAGTATCGCAAACATATCATCATTTTTAAAACTTATAAGTTTACCAAACTCTTGGTAAGTAGTATTAGAATATTTAAAAACAACAATATCCTTATTTTCAAAGTAATAATATGGAACAACTTTTTCTGTATTATTTTCTATATCAAGTGTATAATTTGGTCCAAAAATAAGTTTTGAAGTAGCTAATATATCATCTACTGAAGCATAATAATTAAAACATTCACTACCCTCTACAGATTTACTAGACAAGAAACCATTTTGTAAAAGTTCATCTTCTAAATCTGTTGAACAAACCTTATTTAATTTGTTACTATCAATATTAGAAAATACTATTGCTAGTTTTTGTTCAAGCGTCATGTCATCCAATAGTAATTCACCCTTTTTAGTTGGATATGAATAACTAGGGGCAGGATCACTTATTATTCTTTCAAATAATTTTGTAGCCTCTAACTTAGTAAATTCTTTCTTTTCTACACTTGCATTGTTATTATTTGAATTAACAACATTTGGCTTCTTTTCTTTGACCTTAGTATAAATTGTATAAAATACAAATACACATATAGCAACTAAAAGAAGTGAAAATATCAATTTTGTAATACTTATTCCTTTCTTTTGTTCCATAAATTACTCCTTTCTAGATTATCTACGTTCTAAAACCTCAATGATTGGAGGAAGAATTTGTTTTTTTCTAGAAACAACACCATCAAGATAATATCCTTGAGTAAGATTTTCTATATTAAAGCTATCTTCCAATATATGTTTAGCTTTATCATTAAATAATATGTAAGAACCATTCTTCATTACATCAGTAATAAATAATGTAACTATCATATAATCATTATTTATAGAAGTCTCATTTAATAATTTAACAAATGCAGCTTTATCAAGTTTTAAACTATTATAATCTGTAGTAAAGATTTGTCCAATACCAGATTCAATATTAGCAACTTTAAAGACTTTAAAGTCACTAAATAAAATTTGTTCCATACTTTTGCCTTTAATAGAAGAGCCTGCCCTAAACATTTCTATTCCATATTTTTCATAATCAACACCAGCAATCATACTTAATCTAAATACAGCTTGTTTATCTAATTGAGTAGTAGTTGGTGACTTTAATAAAAGTGTATCAGATATTATTCCAGATAACATTATACCAGCAATATCTTTTGGTATAGGAAAATTATTTTCTTCATATAATTGATGTATTATTGTATTAGTACTTCCAACTGCCATATTTCTAAAGTTTATTGGCGAAGATGTAGTTAGTGTACCTATTTTATGATGGTCAATCACTTCAATTATGTCCGATTCCTCTATTCCATCAACACTTTGAACTATTTCATTATGATCAACTAAAATTACTTTTTTCTTATTTTTATCATTTATATCAACAAGTCTTAAAAAGCCTAAACAATTATTTTTCTTATCAACTATTGGGTAATTTGTATGTTTTGTCTGATTACTAACTTCAACAAAATCACTCAAATAATCATTTTCCTCAAAATAAATTGGATCTCTAGTAAGAATTATATCATCAATATAATTACTTAAATTTATTAATTTAGTAGTATGGAAAGTATCATAGTGGGTCTTAACTACATTTACTTTATTTTTCTTAGCAACCTCTAAGTGTTCCTCTTTAATTTCTCCATCTCCTACTATTATTATCATTTTAACAGAGGAATTAACTGCATATTCTAGTATACTATGACGATCCCCTACTATTAATATAGTATGCTTATCTAAGTCAATATTATTTAAAAAAGTTGTACTTCTATATGATGCAGTTAAAATATTTCCCTCTATTTCATTATCGAATCTTAATACTTCACTACCACCTAATGCATCTAAAATATTATCATAAGAAGTTTTAAGTTTAATTATATCTCCCTCTATAAAATATGAAGATATATCTTTTAGCGTAATTATACCAACTAATTTGCCACCCTCATCAACAACAGGTGCCCCACTTATTTTATCGCTTTTTAATATGTCATAACATTTTTTAATAGATATATGCCTATTAATTGATATTCTATTATAATTAACATCCTTTATTTGGGTTTTAACATCATTCAAATACTCAGGACAATTAACATTAAAATATTTAAGTGCAAACTTCGTTTCATTGTTTAATCTACCTAAAACTTTTGCTTCTGCATCAAAACCTTGTTTATTTTTCAAATAAGCTAATGATATCGCAGAAGTAACCGAATCAGTATCTGGTTTTTTATGTCCAAAAATATATATTTTACCCATTCTATTCACCCTTTATTCTTTATACTTCTTTTAAAACTCCAGTAAATACAGAATATAAATAAGTAGTAACCGTCTTATTAGTTTTACTTTGTATATATTCCCTATAAGCAGTAAGTTGATTTTTATAAGCTTCATCAACAATATTATTTAACTTATAATCAATTATTTGTATATGATCATCATAAACTAACATTAAATCTATAATACCATGTCCACTATTACATCCATCATTATACATAAATTCATACTCTTTATATATAGTACAATTATTAAAATCAATCTCAGACTCTAAAAATTGCTTTATATATGGTACATAACGTTTATCCACATTAGTAAAATCAGGATTTAAAAAGTCAATACACTCTAAATAATGATGTATCTTTCTACCAAGTTCCATTTTATCTCTAGTAGAACTAAGTAAAAGTGAAGGAGACACCTTAGAAAATTTCTTTTCCTCAATAGTATTATTCTCTATAGAAATATTATCTAACTTAACTACACAATCACTTTTTGGAATAAGTTTTTTATAATCAAGTGCAGTAGCCAAATTATAATCTTTAGAAAGAGGAATAGAAGAAATAGGAATGTCTACTATATAATCAGCTATACTACTATATACACTATTAATTATATCTAAAAATGACCTATAATTCAACTTAGAATCTGATTTATTTATAGTTTTGTTCTCCACCTCACCTACTAAAATCATTTTTTCTCTACATCTAGTAAGTGCAACATAGAAAAGCCTTATTCTCTCACTTATATCTTCTCTTATATACTTTTCTCTAAATAAATAGTTATAAATAGTTTTATTTATACCTTCATTAAAATAAGGGCAAATAACTCCATATTCATTATCAAATATAAATCTTTCCATTGTATCTCTAATATTAAATGAAGAAGATATTCCTGTATAATAACAAATAGGATATTCTAGTCCTTTAGATTTATGAATAGTCATTATACCTACACTATTAGGATTAACATCATTAATCTCTACTTTAATATCAAAATCATCATCAACTAACTTATTTAAATATTCTAAAAAGTCTTCAACTGAATAATCCATCTCTTCAGCATTACCAGCCAAATTATAAATATATTCAAGTCTTACTATACTATTTTGAATACTTCCAACAGTAATTAACTTCTCATAAAATTTAAAAGAAGAAATTAATTTTAATATCAAACTTCTTATTGATAAACTATCATAATCAGTTTCAATATCATCTAATATTTTAATAATTTCACTATCAGAATAATTACCGTTTTTAAAATAATCAAAAATCAAAGAATCAGGATAATTAAATAAATAACTTCTAGCAATAGATGAGAAATTATATTTAAAATCTATATCAAACTCTCTATTATGATATTTAATCATAAGTCCAATTAAGTTTTTAATTATTAATAAATCATTATTTCCAGTAATAGATGTATATGTATATTTAGTAAGTGGAATATTCATATACTCAAATATTTTTTTATATAAATCAAATCCACTTGCCCTATCCATAAGTACTACAAAATCACTATATTTACAATCCCTAAGAATTCCTAAATCTTTATCAAAAACTTGATAATGATCACTTATTTTCTTCTTTATATCAGTTGCTACTATAAAACATTCAACTTCAGCTTTTGTAAATCCAATTGACTTATCATATTTATAGTTATATATTTCAAAATTTTCATCTTGAGTAGTATTACCTTCTTCAAAATATACATTGTTTCCAAATACCATTTGATGTGATTTTGTATAATCAGCACCACCTATTTTATCATCCATAACAATATTAAAAACTGTATTAATATTATCAAGTGTTTCCTTTCTAGATCTAAAGTTTTTATTTAAATCTATTTTAAAACCACCATCTTCTACTGAATATTTATCATATTTATTTTTAAATATATATGGATTAGCATTTCTAAATCTATAAATAGATTGTTTAATATCACCTACCATGTATACATTATTATTTTCAATAAGTCCAATAAACTCTTCTTGTAAATCAGAAGTATCTTGGTACTCATCAACCATTATTTCTTGAAAACCATTTCTAATTTCAGAACAAACATCATCATTCTCTTTAAGTATTTTTATTGCCATTTTACTAATATCATTAAATTCTAATACGTTATTACGACTTTTAAATTTATCAAGTCTAGATGTTAGTTCTCTTATTATAGAAATAATTGCTTCTAAATAAGGCTTAGTCTTTAAAATACCGTCCTTCATACTAGTAACATCATCATATATTGATAATTCTTTTAATGATTTAATTTCCTTAGAAATTTCTTCCTTGCGTTCTTTTACATCATCATCTGAATTTCTAGGTAGCGGTGGAAGTCTAAATTCTAATGAGTTTTTTAACTCATCATAACTATCAGCATTCAAAAGTGGTGTTAAAACATCACTAAGTTTTTCTAAATAATCAGAATCAAGATAATTAGATAACTCTTCTACTAGTTCACTAATTTTTTCCCTTTTAGATAAAATACTACTTACATACTTATTAATATTTGAGTCAATAAATTCTTCATTATAGAATTTATCCATATATGTATCTAGATATTGATATTTATCATATATTAAATCCATTTTATCACTTATAGACAAAATATATTTCTTTATATCATCATCATTCTTTACACAAAAATCCCCAATTAGTTTTAAGAAATTTGGATCTTCTTCTTCATATAAAGAATCAAATATTTCATCTATTATTCTACTTTTTTCAGTATATATTACACTAGAATCCGCTATATTAACATTCCTATCTACTCCAAGTAAATAATAATATTTTTTAACAAGTGATAAACTATAACTATCAAAAGTAGTAATATATGCGCCATCTATCAAATCTAGTTGACTAGATAAATCTGGTGCTTTCTTTATAGCAGATCGAATTCTTTCTTTCATTTCTTTAGCGGCTGCATTAGTAAAAGTTAAAATAAGTAATTTATCTATATCAACACCATTATTTAACTTTCTAATTACTCTAGCAGTTAAAACCGCAGTTTTACCACTTCCAGCACCCGCAGAAACAATTATATTAGTTCCCTCTTTATCTATTGCTAGTTGTTGTTCATTTGTCCATTTTGGCATACTACTCTTCACCTCCTAAGAAGCTTAAAGATTTATTTTTATTAAGTTTCACAAAATCAGATTCACATCTATAACAAATATCTTTGAACTTGCAATAATTACATCCAACTTTATCAAAATCTATTTGTTTAGGATTTATATCAAAATTACCCATTAAAATATTATCTCGTGCTTCATCTATTTTATCATCAATAACTGATATAAGCTTATCCATCTGTTCATAACTTAAAACTTTCGCAAATCTATCAAATCCCTCTTTATTAGTTCTCATAGATTTAACATAACTACTTTTTTCATAATCAGGAATAAATACCTCTAAATCACTAACATCTGAAGTAGAATAACCATCTAATTTTAAATTATCACATTTTAAAGACAAATAGGTTTTACCAGGCACAAACCTTATTTCATTAGATAAAATTCTTTGAAGGTAGAATCCAGTAAATCTAACATTTTTAAATAAGTTGCTTTTCTTTACTAAGTATAAATATATAGGTAACTGCATACTAAAACCATATATAACACTATATAAATCAATATTTGTGTTACCAGTTTTATAATCAACTATACTAACTAAAGTATTTTCTTTTTCCTTATACATAATTTTATCTACAATACCAGTAAATACAACAGGAATAACCGAACTCTTATCAATTGTAATTTTCTTTTCAAGTAGAAGTTTGGTTAAACCAGTTTCTTCTTGTAAATTTTTAACCTGTTCAATTACAAAAGATAATTCACTCTTTAATTTTTTTAGTAAAAACTTCTCTTTATTTGTAAGAGTTAAATTACTAACATATTTATCATATTCACTTGAAAAATCAAAGTCTTCATTAAAACAAATAGAAAGTATATAATGAAATAATGACCCAATAACGGTATTAAAATTTTCAACATACTTATCAAGCTTTAGTATATTGGTTAAATAATATTTAAAAGCACAGTGATAATAATTATCAATCGAAGTATATGAAAGTGTAAGTCTTGGTTTTAATAACTCCAATAAAGAATTATTATTAATACCTGTAAACTTATTATCATAAGTAAGATAAGGTATTGAAAAATTATTATATAAAACAGGTAATTGTTCACTTTTTATTCCAAACTTTATAAAGTTATCTAATTCTTTTGATAAAAGAACCTCACTCCATATTTTAGAATAACTATTTTTATAATCAATCTTATATTCTATCTTATTAAGTCCCATTTCACTTGCTAAATTAGATATTAAAACCTCACCATTTAATGAATTTAACTTACAAGAAATAATAAGATTTTTTATTTTTTTAATAGAATTTATAACCCTTTCTTTTTCAAGTCTATTTTTTTCTTCAGTAGTAGATAATAACATATTATATTTAGTTTTTAGCAAGTCACCAATAAAATCATCATCTTTAAATAATGTAGGTATTGCACCCTGATTAAACCCAAGTAAAAAAACATATTCATCAGGTTCAAATATATTGTCAGTAATATTAACTAATTCTATTTGATTTTTCTTTTTCTTAGGCATTATTTTAGTATTTTTTACTTCTTGTTTTGTACATTTAAATATAAATTGAAAAGGATATTCCATATCATTATATTTATTAGAAATATTAAACAATGCATTATATGTAGCTAAGTTATTATAATTAGTCATATCATATTCAGCTTTAATTATTTCAAGTCCAGCAAAAAATGATTTAGATTCTTCAACTAAGTATAGAAATTTCTTAGTTATTGGAGAAGAATAAATAGAATTATCAGGTAATGAAATAGGAATATTATACATATAAGAAAACATTTTAAGAGTATAATAATATTCCTCACTAACATTAGCTAGTTTTATTTTATTTATGTCAACTCCGCTACTTATTAGCTTAGAAATATTATAAAATACAAAAGATACTTCATCTTCTAATGTATTTAAAACATATAAATCCTTAACAAGAAACTTTTCACTTTCTTCTATTATAGTTGCATCTATTTTATCAAGCATATTTTGATAAAATTTATCTATTTTAGAATATCCATATACGATTATTTTTTTTCTTTTAATATAGTCTAGAAACATATCATCATAATATAGTAATTTCTCTTTGTCCAATTCTTCCTTCATTTTTACTAAATTATTAAGTTTATCATCAACATATGAGTCTTTATCTAAATAATATAATGATTCTAATACATCACTTGCGGCATCCATATTAAATAAATAATGCTGCATTAAATATAATACAGCCCTAACATCATAAGAAAAATATATATGATCCCTAACTTCATCAAGTGACATCATCTTATAATTGACAAAATTATCATAATGATTAAAATAATCCAAAATTTTATTTTTTAGATTATTAGGGACAATAAGTAGTACTTCATTAAATTTTGTAAAATCCAGTGTCATAATAAGTATCTCCTTCTATTTAATTTTATCATCTTTAGAACAAAAAGACACGCATAAGTTACGTGTTTTTACTACTTTTTACATCTCTTTTTGAATAAATACATCCACAATAGTCTTGTCTATATAAATTATAGATATTAGAAAGTTCAATGCTTCTTTTATATCCATTTCTTTTCTTAAAATCAGCATATAGATATTTTACGTCATATTTACCTGATAAGTCCTCGCCTATTTCATTTAACCATTTAGCATTTTTATAGGGGCTTATTGATAAAGTCGTTGTAAAATATGAGAAATTATGGCTACTAGCATATTTAGCTGCCTCACAAAGTCTAAGTAAATAGCATCTATAGCACCTACTCCCACCCTCAGGTTCATCTCTCATGCCATCTATAACATCTTCAAAGTCTTCATTTCTATAGCCAATTTCTACTAGTTTAACATTTTTATCAAGCTTCATTTCTTGAATTAATTTATCAAGTTCATTATATCTCTTAATAAACTCTTCTTCTGGAGAAATATTAGGATTATAATAAAGTATAGTAATATCAAAATATGAAGATAAATATTCTAATACATAAGAAGAACATGGAGCACAGCAAGCGTGTAGTAAAAGAGTTGGCTTTTTACTTAACTGTTTTATCTTATCTAACTCTTCATCCATCATAATTTGATAATTCATACTTATCCCCTCATTTCTTTTTTAACTTTTACATTTTGTTCCTTTTTTACATATTTTTTAGGATCAGTTACAGTATCTGAATCTATAAAAACATCTGTATTATATAAAACTCCATCTGCAGCATCGGATAAAATTTGTGATAAGGTTTCCGTAACAACTGTCTTTAAAGCACTTGCTCCTCCACCAGTTAAAAAAGATTTAGAAGCAATCGCATCTATCGCAGAAGAATCACAAGAAAGTCTTATTCTATCAGTGCTAAATAAAGCTGTTTGCCACATTCTTAAATTACTTATCTTAGATGTAGTTAAAATCTCTTTTAAATCTTCTTTTTCTAAAGACTTCATTTGAACTATAACAGGAACTCTTCTTAGAAATTCTCTCTCCATTCCGCCTAATTTATGTAAATCATCCCTAGTAATAACAACATTTTCTAAAACCCCATCATCCTGATTAAAACCAATTGCCTTTTTGGAATTACTCTTAGCATCTATTATTCTTTGGAAAGCACCTGCAAAAACAAAAGTAATTTTAGAAGTATCTATTTTTATTGTTTCCTTATTGTGCTTAATAGTATAAACACCTCTATCCATTAATCCATATAATTCTTGTTGAACATCTTTTGTTCTTATAGAACTATTAGAGGCACTATCTTCGCCAAGCTTATCAAATTCATCAAGTACAATTATACCTTTTTCAGCTTTTTTAACATCACCATTAGCTTCAGTTAATAAATCATCAAGCAAACTTACAACATCACCACCTACATATCCAGTAGTTGAATATTTAGTAGCATCCTTAATTATCATAGGAACATCTAATATTTTCGCAGTTGTCATACAAGTCTCAGTCTTGCCAACACCAGTTGGTCCGATAATCATAACATTTGTTTTAAGCCCTTCGAATTCTCCGTATTTTTGATTATTATAAACCGCATTTACAAACGCCTCAACTTGTAAGTCTTGCGCAACTACACGTTCTTGAACCTTTTTAACAATATCTTTTCTATTTAAGTAAAACTTATTACCTTCAGAATTTCTACATTCCATAAGAGAAGTCCTCAAAGTAGAAGACATATCTATATTATATGAAACAGAATCACCCTCAGCAATAAATGAAACTAAATTAACATCATCTTTTAAATCAGTTATGCAAGAAAATTCATAATCACTAGCCTGTACCAAATACTCATACATCTTTTTTCTTGCAAATCTAAGTTTATCTGAAGGTGATTTAAATTCAACACTCTTAATATAATCACCTAAAAAAATAGGAAGTCCAAAGAAAGTATCAGTATCATTATTATTAAAGCAATCTTCAACAATAGGAATATACATTGGCTTTCCTGATGTAACAGGATAATCTATTCCTGTAAATTCATCAATTGGAAAAAACCTTTTTCCTTTCTTAATATAAGTACCAAGATATATTCCAGTTATCTCAATACTGCTTTTCCATGAGGATTCTCTCTTAGCCTTAAATTTAACTGCTCCCCATAGATTATCAAAATCATTAGCGTTCATACAACAATTCCCCCATCAAGTAATTACTATTCTAGCAAAAATAAGATGAGATATCAATAAAAAGAAAAAATAAAACAAAGATTATTAAAATCTCTGTTTTACTTCTCTGATTTAGTTTCTTCTTTACTTGCAAGAACTTTTTTGCCTTTGTAATTTCCGCAAGCTTTACATACACGATGAGGTCTAATTACTTCTCCACATTGTGGACATTTAGTAGTTACTGCAGCCTCTAATGCGTTATGACTTCTTCTTAATCTTTTTCTAGTTTTTGAAACTTTGTGTTGTGCAACAGCCATCTTTATCACTCCTCTTTATATTTTTCTTTAAGTTCAAGAAAAGGATTATTGCTAGTAGAGCTTGCCTCTTCTTCACTAATTAATTTCCATCCATCGCCATTATATTTACTTAAGTCATTAACCTTAGTAAATCTAAGTGGGACCTCTAATACAATATTTTGCCACAAAATTGGAAGAATATCAATACTATTTTCATCTTTTTCTAAATTTTCTTCAATATTTTCATCAATATCAATGGAAAATGGATACTCTACGTTATCTAAACTAATAGAATCCTCCAAAATCATTTTACCACTAACATTACATCTGATAGTAAGTTCATTGCTTGCATCGAAAAATATATCACCAACTGCCCTAGCATCTTCTATATCAATAATATCGCTTTTTTCTAACATATCAGATGGAAAAGTTAATTCTTCATCAAATGAAATCTTATCCTTAACCTCAGAATTTAATTCTTCTAATCTTATAATCATTTTGTATCACCGAACAAATTATATATTAAATTCATAAAAATTGCAAATGTTTATAACAATTACATATATAAATTAGATTTTCAAATACAATTATTTCTGATATAATACTTCTCGAGGTGGAGATATGGCTAATATTGGAATAATATGTGAGTATAACCCATTTCATAATGGACACTTATATCACATTAATAAAATTAAAGAAATGTTTAAAGACTCAACACTTATATTAGTTATGAGTGGAAACTTTACTCAAAGAGGCATACCAAGTATACTAGCTAAAGATGAAAAAACATTAATCGCAAAAAAATACGGAGTTGACCTAGTAGTAGAACTTCCATTCATTTATGCAACAGAAAGTGCAGATATATTTGCAGATGCCGCAGTTACAATATTAAATGAATTAAAAACAGATTACATTGTATTTGGTAGTGAAAGCAATAACATAGATAATCTTATTAATATCGCAAACATACAATTAAATGATAAAGATTTTGATAACAAAGTTAAAACTTATTTAAATGAGGGAATAAACTACCCTACCGCAATATCAAAAGCTCTAAAAGATAAAGCCGATATAGTCAATACTCCAAACGATTTATTAGCTATCTCTTATATAAAATCAATAATAAAAAATAATTATAATATAAAGCCAATTTCTATTCAAAGAACAAATGACTTTCATTCAAAAGAATTAGAAAATAATATAGTAAGCGCAACTGCTATAAGAGAAGCACTAGATAATAATAAAGATATTTCATCATATGTTCCAAAAGAAGTATCAAAGCTTTTAAAAAATAGATCTAATATTAATTATTTTCCTTATTTAAAATATAAAATTATCACTGAAGGAACTGATATTAAAAAGTATCTAACTGTTGATGAAGGAATAGAAAACAGAATTCTAAAAGCAATAGATTCTTGTAATACACTAGAAGACCTTATTAAAAAAGTTAAAACAAAAAGATATACATACAATAAATTATCCAGAATGTTTATACATATACTTTGTTCTCTAACAAAAGAAGAAGTTATTAAAAACAAGAATGTAAAATATATAAGAGTGTTAGGTTTTAATGACTTAGGTAGAAAACATCTAAATAAAATTAAAAAAGATATAACTCTTCCACTTATTACTACCCCAAAATATTATAACGAACTATTAACAATAGAAAATCGCATAGACAAAATTTATGACTTAATAAGCAAAAACTATTAAGTCTTTTTTGTTACAAAAAATAAGTAATTACATAATTTATTATAGGTGAAGTATATGTATTTTGCTTATAAATATACAAAAATTTATTATGAAAAACATGGAAATAATAAAAAAGTAATATTAATATTCCCAGGATGGGGAGATAATAGAAAAACATTTTATAAAATGATTGATGATTTAAAAGATGATTTTACTATATATATATTTGATTATCCAGGTTTTGGGAATAGCCCTATCCCACATAAAGATTTAACAATATATGATTATGCTGAGATATTTATAGAGTTTATAAAAGAAAACAAAATTAACAATCCAACAGTTATAGGGCATTCTTTCGGTGGACGATTAATCATCACAATGAGTGGGTATTATAAAGTTAAATTTAAAAAAATAGCACTAATCTCATCCGCAGGAATAAAACCAAAAAAGACATTATTTCAAAAAATAAAACAAAAGACATATAAAATACTTAAAAAAATAGGAACAATTTTACCATACAAAAAAAGAAAAAAATACAAAGATTTTCTTCTTAAACACTTCGCATCCAATGATTTTCTAGCACTACCACAAACATTACATAAAACATTTATTAATATAGTAAATGAAGATTTAACTAAATATTTAATAAATATAAAAACAGAAACGCTTATAATTTGGGGAGAAAATGATGAATCAACTCCAATTAAAGATGCTTATAAAATGAATAAATTAATTAAATCATCTGGACTTGTAGTAATAAAAGGAGCATCGCATTTTTGTTACTTAGAATACCCAGGATATATAAAAGTCATATTAGACGAATATTTAAAAAGAGGAAATTAATTACAATTTCCTCCGAAAGATGCAAGAAGTGCTTTTATAGTACTCATCGCGTCTGTATTGTTATTATCATTAACCAAATATGTATTAAATTCTTCTATTTTAGAAGAATCCTCTTCTCTACCAGATTTATCTAAATACTTAATAATTTTTCCATCTTCAAAAACTAATGTAAATTTATCATTAGTAAGACTACATTCTAATTTGTTATTATTACAACCTGTAGTAAATATAAATGTAGTTATAAGTAAGATTAGAAAAATTATTTTTTTCATATAAACTCCTCTTTTATTTAGTTTTAGTTAGCACTTTAATGGCTTCATTAATGATAGCTTCATTATCAGAAGCTTTCTCTTCTAAGTCTTTGTTTTCCTTAGCAAGAATATCGTTTGTAGAAACTAGCTCTTTATTTGCCGAAATTAATGCGTCTCTTGTTGTAGTTAACTCCTCAACCTCTTTTTTCAAATCTGTATAAGTAGGAACACTAGGGTCATTAATAGCAACAGTAGAATCATGTGATATAAAGTCATTATGTGCATTAATGATACCAAGAAGAAATTCATTTACTCCAGCAAAACTTTGTAAATCAAACATTTGAGGAGTTATAATTTTACCGGTTGTAATACAATTTGTAATTATAGTAGCATAATCTTTTTGTACATAACCTCCAGAATTCATAGAATCATAATATTTTTTCAAAAGCCATCTGTAGTCTTCTGAAACATCTAATGTAGCAAAACACTTATCAGCAATCTGTTGTGTTTCTCTAGCTTTTGCAAGTTTTTGATCTCCATGTAAGAAAAATTTACTTGTATTATTAGTACTAGTAGAAGTAAGCATAGTAGGAATAGTAAGTTTCTGATTATTAAAAATCAAACCAAATCTTTCTTCTGCTTCTTCTATTGATTCAAAATATTGATTAGACATTGGAACATATATCTTTGACTTATTGACCTTATCTATATTAGCAGCTAATCCTAGCATAAATATACCTTTTTCTTCATAAGCAGGTTTATTAACAAGTATATAATCAAATTTATATGTTTCTTTCCCAGTTGTATATGATCTTGAACTATCATATGGACAAGCAAATATCATATTAAAATATTAATTTTTAAATTTTGTACAAAAGCAGAATTCTTCTTTTCAATATGTTCAGAAAATAATTGCTTCTCATCAATAATATTATCATTAATATATCTATAAAGCCTATATCTATCTTCACACATTTTATTTAATAACTCATATGAGCTTTTTTCTCTATAAAGACCACTACTCATCAAATAATTTGTATTAACCCCTAATAAATGTGGAACAGATGAATTTGGAACATAAATTTTTATATTATCTCCATTAGCAAAAGTCAAACTAAACTTATCTTTATATCTTGAGTTTCTGTTATAAGTTTCAACATTATTTGCAATAAGTTCCATTAAATATTCAAATTTAGTCATTTGCATATATAAAATCCCCCTTAATTAATGAAGAGATTATACCACATTTTACTAAAAAAAGCAAGCACAAAAAAAGTGCTCATCAAAGCACTAATTTTGTCTCATAAATTCTTCATATTTAGGAATTACATCTTCAGGTTTACCTATCATCATAACCTTACCATCATTAAGCCATAAAACTTCATTGCATAATTCCTTAATTGTACCTAAACTATGTGAAACAATTATAACTGTTCTATGTTCATCAGAAATAAGTTCTTTCATTTTATTATAACTTTTCTCTTTAAACTTAACATCACCAACACTTAAAACCTCATCAATTAACATTATATCAGTTTCAAGTATCGCAGTGATTGCAAATGCAAGTTTAGAATACATTCCCGAAGAATAAGTTTTTACAGGTTTATTAATAAAATCGCCGATATCAGCAAATTTAATTATTTCTTTTTCTTTTCTCTTTATTTCTTCTTCACTAAATCCAAGAAGCATTCCAGATAAATATATATTTTCTTTTCCAGTTAGTTTTCTATTAAAACCTACTCCAATACTTAAAAGTGAAATAGAATTACCATGTAAATCTATACTACCTTTATCTGGTGAAAATATACCAGCAATTGCTTTTAACATAGTAGATTTACCACTACCATTTTTACCAATTATACCAAGGATCTTACCCTCTTCTATTTCAAAACTAACTCCTTTTAAAGCATGGAATAATTCAGCTTTATGACCAATTTGTTTCCAAGATGCTCTAATTGAAGTCTTTTTTAAACTCTTATAAGTGATATGTAAATTTTTTACTGTTACTGTTATATTCTTTTTCATTATATCACCTTCGCATAACTATTTTCATAATCATTTATTAGACTAACACCAATAACACATAATATTATTCCAATAAATAACCAAATACCTAACATTTCAAAATTAGGCATTACTCCTTGAAGCATTACTTTTCTAAGTTCATTCATACAAAGAGCTATAGGATTTAATCTTAGTAAGAAAAATCTTAACTTACCTTTAAGTCTTTCATTGATATTATAGAAAATACCAGATAAGTAAAACACCATTCTTAAAGCTATATTAGTCAAATTACCAAGGTCATTCAATGTAACGCCAAAATGCATTAATATCATACCAATACCAAATGATATTATGTAAAGTACAATAAATATTGGAATAATAAATAACATATGCCAAGTAAATGGAACACCTTGATATAACATAAGTGCAAAAGTAATTAATAATGATATTCCCATTTTAAATAGATAGGTAAATGACTTAGATAAAAGTAAGATATACTTAGGTATATATACTTTTGTAACTAAATCCCTATTATTAATTATTAATTTAACACTACCATTAATCATTCTGTTAAAGAAATCCCATGCAGTTAATCCTATAAATACAAACGATGCAAAGTAAGGTGTATTATTTTTAAATACAACACCAAATACAAATGTATAAATTAACATAAAACAGAATGGTTCGATTATCCACCATAACCAGTTTAAATATGAATCTGCAACTTCTGACTTTAATTCAGCTTTTGCAGAGTAGACAGCATATTTATAATATTTAGCTATATTGTTTATAAACTTTTTCATTTATATTTTTACCTCCACAATAATAATATTTTATCATATTATCATATCTTTTCCAATAGAAAAAAAAGAACTATTTAATTTATACTAAATAATATGGTATATAAGTTTTTATGAAAAGAAGCAATATAATTTAAAAATTAAAAAACTAATTATCAGTTTTTCTAATAATTAAAACAGGACATTCGCCTGTTTTAATTTTGTATCATTAAGATTCATAACCATCAGTGGAACAGTCTCCATCTACACAGTCACAGTCAAGATCACTTATTTGATATGTAGAAGATAATCCAATCGTTTCCGATGAATCAAGACCAGAATTGGTCATTTTTTTCTTTACTAATTCTAGCGCTGTCATTTTCTCACTTTACTTGTATAAATATATTTATCATTTATGACTTCAGACGGATCAGATGATAACCACCTTATAGCACATCCACCACCACATTGATACCATTTTTTACATCTAGAACATATTTCAGAAGGATACTTTCCTATTATCTTTCTAAATTGCTTAATAACATCCGAATTCCAAAATTCAATTAATTTATCTAATTCAATATTAGTGTCATTTAAAGGATGTCCCATGAAATGATTGCATGGTAATATATTAAAATCAGGATCAAAAACCATACCAGTGCCTTTTGTTATATGACAGCAAGTTATTATTCTATTTTTAAGTATCATATGAGTAAGCATATTCTTATCTAAAGAGCATAATGGTATTGACATTTCAAAGACAAAGTTAATTTCATCTTTATAAATTTTATCATATACGTACTTACATAGTATTGAAAGTTCTTCAATAGAAATAATCTGGTTTTCATCTTCCGCCGATGGCTTATAAAGTTGAAAAAGAATGTTATTTAGATGATGCTCTTTTACAACTTTCCAAAAATTATCAAATTTTTTTGTATCAGTATTGCATAAAACATAAGATAAACTAGTTTTAATTCCACAATAACTAGCATTTTCATATCCTTTTATAGTTTCAAGAAATCCATTACTATTAGTATTTATAATATATTCTTCTTCATTTGAACCTTTTATTGATATATTAATGCTATATAAACCTGCTTCATACGCTCTTTTACAAAATTCTATATCTTTAAATTTTCTACCATTAGTTGCCATAGACACTTTGATATTATTTCTAGATATATATTTAATTATCTTTAAAATGCCAGGATGTATACTTGGTTCTCCGCCTATTAAGATTATCTTTTTTATACCAATACCTTTCAAATAAGAAACATACTTTTTAACATTTTGATACGACATATTTCTGTTTATTTTTAAATACTTTTTTGCATAACACCAATTACAATTGTTATTACAAGTCATATTGGTTGTTAACCATACGGTATTGGGAATTACATTTTCATCATTAATAATATTAATCCAAAATCTTTGAATATATTTTTGGGTAACATCGTCATAAAATGTTTTTTCAAATTTACCGCCATTTTTTTCTATAACTTTTCTTGACGCATAATTATCTTCAAAACAAGTAATTAATATATTTTTCATTTTATGCTTTTTATACTTTTTCATAGCTAATGATAGTGCTTTAGTTGCATAACCCTTTTTTCTTTCTTCAGGTTTTATATAATATGCAACATGACCCAGCCTAGAAAAATAATTATCATTTAATTTATGCCTTAAATCAATTGTTCCAACAACTTTATGATTATCTATTATGAAATAAACAGTAGCGGGAACATCTCTGTTTGAAATTCCTATACCATTACGTCTATCCTTTAACCTATTTAACATATCTTGATAACTTTCACCATTTCTATATGCATTTCCCATCTCTAATTCATCTTTATTTTTTATGGCACTATTCACTAGTTCATAATACCCTTTCTCATATTTTTTACATGGTAAAACTAAATTCATGATACACCTCCAACATTTTTCAAAACTCTTTATAATACTTCTTATATAACAAAAGGCAGTAGCCCAAAAGACTAATTGTCTCTAAAAGTTACTGCCCTAAATCTTTTTATAAAAAATCAATAAATATAGAAAAAGTTAATTACCAAAATTATTTTTATACCTATGCCTATATACAATTTCATTAAACTTAAAATACATACTATTTTGATAAATGTCAGCATATTTTCATCAAAAATTCGGATGGGTAAGCACATTTAATCATTCATATTTTGGCCCATTTACTCATTTAGTTCCCTTATTTTACAACATTTTTTTATTTGGTCAATTTAATTTTTCATTTGAGCCTATTTATTCTCTTTATTTCTAAATACAAGTATTTTACTTAATACATAATTAAGTACAACTATTATGAATTGTACTAATACTTTAGATATCATATCATTTAGTTTTAATACATTAACCAAAATAAACATAACTAGAATCTCACTACCAAGAGTAAGTAATCTGCATGAAACGAACTTAACAAACTCAGCTAATACATTTTTATCTTTACTTTCAAATACAAATACACGATTAGTAATATATGCAAATAAAACAGCTGCAATCCAAGATAGTACAGTACATACCATATAATTACTAATAAATACTCTAAATAATGCATAACTTCCTATACTAACCAAAGTAGTAAGTCCACCAACTATTAAATAATTTATAATTTCTTTGTTTTTATAGTATAAACCAAGTCCCCATTTGAATAGTTTTGTTTTAGGGTTAGTTAATTCCTCACATATACTACCAATTAATAATAAAATTCCTACCATACTATTCCCCTACTTTTTTTTACTTTCTAATCTTTCCTTAACAATATATATTGGTCTTTGTTTAACTTGTATATAAGTTCTAGATAAGTATTCTCCAATTACTCCTACTACCATAAATAATAATGAGAACAAGAATAACATAACTAATAAAATAACTTTAAACTCACTTACACCTTTAAATAAAGCTACTATAAAATATATAAAGCCAACAAGGAAAGTTACTATTGATATATAAAATGGTGCTCTAAGTGGCGAAGTTGTAAATGCAACTATTCCATCTATAGCGTAATTAAACAACTTGAAAAAATTCCATTTAGATGTTCCACTATTTCTTTCTTCCACTTCATAAGGTAAATAATAAGTATTATATCCAACAAAACTAAATATTCCCTTAGAAAATCTATGATATTCACTAAGTTCTAATATTGAATCTACAACCTTTCTTCTAAAAGTTCTAAAATCACTTGCTCCTTGAACAAAAGGAACTGTTGACATAGAATTAATAACTTTATAAAAAGTATCCTTAAAAAATGTTAATACCTTGCCTTCTTTTCTAACTTCTTGAAAGGCAGCAACTGAATCAAATTGTTCATTTTCATTTAATATATCAATCATACGCAATATTAATTCTGGTCTTTGTTGTAAATCAGCATCAATTATAGTAACTAACTCCCCTTCTGCCTCTTTTAATCCTGCATACATCGCAGCCTCTTTTCCAAAGTTTCTAGAAAAGTTAATAACTTTAATATTCTGCTTCTTTTGATCAACTATATTAGTTAACCTATCTAAAGTATTGTCACTACTACCATCATTGACAAAAACAATTTCATATTTAATTTTTTTCCCTTTAAAAACCTTTTGTACTTCTTCATAAAAAAGTTCTACATTACCTTCTTCATTATAACAAGGTACGACTATTGATAAATCCATTTAAATCACCCACTTACTTATTTATTATATCATGCCACTCCAAGTAGTCAATAAATTTAAGCTTAACGTTCTCATTTATATTATAAAATGCCTTAAATTTTTTCATATTTTCCTCATCATGCGGATAAGGATGCTTCATATAATCTTCATATGGTGCTTTAGGTAATAACATAGTAACAGAGTTATTAGCTTTTTCTTTTTTAATATAGTTAGTCATTTTATTATCAACATAAAACGCACTAGAAGCTATGATTAAAAGACGTACCATACAAACTAAACTAGAAATTATACAAATATAATTAATAACTTTAATACCCATTTTAGATTTAAAAAATTTTAGTGTATCATTAACAAGTTCTAAAGCAAACAAACACCAAAAAACATACATAGGATAAAAACATCTAGGAGTTATTGGACTAAGTGCAAATAAAGGCATAACTAGAAGTATTATACTTCCTAAATAAAATAATAATTTCTTCTTAGAAATTTCAAGGGGTGCCAATAAAATAAATATTATTAGGAAAACTAAATAAACTAAAGTTAAACAGCCCTCTATAAACATAAAAACCAACTTGAAGGTTTGCCACTCTGGGAAGAACAAAGCTATTAATGAATAAATAGAATAAAACACAATATAATACAAACTAATACTAAGTAATTTATAATGCTTTATATCTTTTTTATAAATAAACTTTAAAAATAAATACGTTAAACATACAGATATTATTACTAGTACAACAACATTATTAGAAACTAAATTATGATATACAGTATAAAAATATCTCTTTATAGATTGCATAATTATTCCACTTCGAGGAACACTTCTATAAAAATCTTCACCCTTAACAACATTTAGATAAGCACCATTTTGAAACATAAAAACTGCGCCAACTAAAGTTCCAATAAAATAAGTTACTTGATTTATATTTATTTTAATCTCTCTTTTATAACAATAAATTAAACTAACTAAAGAAGCTATAACTATATATATAGTTACATGTTCCATAAATAAACAGGTTATAACGCCTAAAACAAACATCGAAAATACTCTTCTTCTATTTAAGATAATACACTTATCATTAAGTATTCCTTTATTTATAAAAATCCATATCAAAACAAATATCATTGGAGGAACGTAATTAGTAAAACCACTTGTCCAATTAACAACCTGCCTAAATAAAGTACGTGGCATAAAAAGTACTAATATTATAGATATTAAGAATATAGGCAAACTCTTTTTGTTAACAATTTTAAAACTTAGTAAAATTATACTAGTATAAGAAACACCAAATGTTAAAGCTCTTATAACTCTATATCTAGTAAGTAAAATAACAAGTAAATTACCTAAATACCTTCCATTATAATTTGAAAAGAAATTATTTAATCTATCTATTCCAATATAACTACCCCATGCCCAATCATCATTTGTATATGGGACTAAATATCCAATAATAGAAAAAAAGAAAAATAGAACTACAACTAAAATTATATTTATGTACTTCTTATTTTTCATTTTTATTCCCCCTATCTAAACATCTGGATTCCAATCTTTATTGAATACAAAGTTCTCATAATTAAACATATGCTTAAAATCATTTTGAGCATTAATTTGAGAAACATAAATAGGAATTAATTTTTTTATTTTATTTTTTTGACTTTCACTACTAATAGTAGGCATTCCTTCTATATTTTTTGTATCCCCCTTAGAAACATAATATCCAAAGTAATACAAAACATCTTTATCCGCAAGTTCCGTAACCATACCACTAGTCATTTTATGATGAACATGTCCATATTCACCTAAAGGATTATGAGTAACTATCATCTTCCAGTTTTTATAATTAATTATTTTATCCAAATCTGCCTTTATTTTCTCATGGACCTTTGACCAGTCATCTCTTTTTCCTTTTGTCACATCAGGATATCCAAGCATTATGTATTCATCTTTTGTAATAGCCATAGCTTTTTTAAACTCTTCTACTCTTCTCTTTACAGGACCACATGTTATACATACTACTAAATAATCATCCTCAAGTAAATGTGCTCCACCCCAAAATGATTCATCATCAGGATGTGCAACTATCATTAATTTATCTATTCCCTTATATTTTTCGTCTTTAGCTTTGCTACTATCTTCATTACTTTCTTTTTCTGTTTTAATCTCTTTCTTAACTGGTTCACTAACAACACTTTTATTATTAATATTGTCAAAAATGTTGGAAATAATACTTACACTAATAATAGGAACTAACAACATCAAAAAAACAGCATAATATTTTTTAAACATACCAATCACCTTACTTACATAAACTTAAATATAAAATCTACTAAATTACTAGTGCATTTTCCTTCATTTAATTCAATATATTTATCCCTAAATCCTTCTACTCTATCTAAATCAAATTGATTATTCTCAATTGAATTAACTATTTCTTTTGCATCATCTGTTATAATACCAGGCATTTCTTCCTTATAGTTAATATAAAAGTTTCTTCTTCTATAATATTTATCATAATCATAACAATAAAAGAAAAGAGGCTTTTCTAATATTGAAGCTTCAAAAACTATCGCAGAATAATCAGTAATAACATAATCCCCCATAGTAATCATATCAATTGATGAAAAATATTTATCACATATAACTCTCTCATCCTTAATCTTAATATTAGATAATGGATGAGGCTTAACTATAAGATTATACTTTGAATAATCAATACAATTTATTAGTTCATTAATTTTATCTATATCTTCCATACCTTTTCTAAAAGTAGGAACATATATAATATTTTTTTTGCTTTTACATTGTGGATATTTTTTAATGACTTTTTTTATAACTTCTTTTTTACGCTTTCTATCAGTCAAATAATCAACTCTAGGTAAAGGCATAACAATAACTCTATTTATATCATATCCAAATGCATCTTTAAAATACCTTCTTGTATTACTGCTACTAGTAAGTATATAATCATAATTTTTATGCATCTTCATGACTTTAGATAATTTAGAACTAGTACCTTCTTCACTATCAATTATACTAAGACCAAATTTTTTAAATGCACCTAACGCATGCCACATCTGTATTATAGTAGTATTTTTTTTCTTTTTTAATACACTAGCACAAATACAATATCCATCTAAAATTATAACCTTACTAGTAGACAAATAATACATTTGCTTAAACATATGAAAAAAGTATTTAACTTTTGAAGCAAGACCTTTTTCTATTTTTTTACATAGCACAACAACATCAATAGATGAATCACGCTTTTTTATTTCCTTTTCCAATAAAGAAATATCATCACTTTTTTTATTGCTTTGTCTTGATATAAAAGTTATTCTTTTTCTTTGTGGAAATAATTTTATAAAGAAATATATAATATTTAAAACTAATATTCCAAATTTAACTAAAATCATAACATTCTCCTACTTATTATCCATAAAATACTTAACAACCCTTTTAGTTGATTTACCATCACAAGAAGAACAAAAGTAATTATAAAAACTATCAAGTTTCCTTAAATCAACCTTTGCAGTTTTAATTTCTTTTAAAAGAGAATTAAAATTTTTAACAACTGGCCCATATGTATATTTAGATAATGGATAATAAAAATCTCTACTCTTTTTATATTCATCTAAATCCGGAGTATAGAATATAACAGGCTTTTTAAAGAAAGAATACTCAAATATAACAGATGAATAATCAGTTATTAATATATCAGTAATAAACAAGATATCATTTATTTCCCTCTCACTTGTCATATCAATATAAAATGAATCCTTCTCAATTTTATAAACAGGTCTATTTTTTATAAAAGGATGAAGCTTTATTATACAAACATATTCATCACTAAAAGTATCACTAAACCTCTTAAAGTCAAACCAATCAAAATTATAATGAGCAGCTTTTTGACCAGCGCCTCTAAAAGTAGGCGCAAATAATATAACCTTTTTATCCTTTAAAACAGGATACTTTTTATAATATGTATTTTTTACTTTATCAGCATATTTTTTATCAAAGAATATATCAGTTCTAGGAATTCCTAAAGCATGAACTTTATCAATAGAAATACCAAAAGCTTCAGCATAATCTTTTCTAATATTTTCACTGCTTACAATAGCACCAGTATAATTCTTATGCGTTAATGAGTTCTTAGCAGGACCCCCATCCTTATCTAATCTACTATAACCAACTCTTTTAAAAGCTCCCATCGCATGCCATAACTGTATAAGATTTGTTCCTTTTCTAAGTTTTAATGCATAAATAATAGGATAAAAATCATCTAAATAAATATACTTTGAAGTTGAAATAAGATACATTAATCTAATACTTTGACTAAATGTATATCTAACTTTAAGACTTGATTTAAGCATCAAGTTAATATCATATTTGTTTTTCTTCTTTATCTCATCATAAACAAACTTAAAATTACCAGTTAAAGATGCACGTGAAGCAGATAAGAATAACACTCTATCATCATTTAATCTGTTAAAGAGGCAGAAAATTTTATATAAAATTATATAAAATATCTGTCTTACTCTTTGTAAAAATGGTTTTAAAACATTCATAATATCGCCACACAATCATTATAACTTTTTGTTTAACTTCATTATTTCTTTATAAACTCTTTGACTATTCTTATTATCTCTATAAAAGAAGAAATTCTTCATTCTTTTTTCATATTTTTTATCTAATTTACATCCTGATTTTATTAATTTGATAATTTCATCTAAGAAACTATCATAATCCTTACAATTTGGACCAAATCCATGCTTATCATAATCAAAGTATCCCTTATTATAATAATGAACATCAAAAATATGGTCAAAATCAAAGTTAGCATATATAACAGGTTTATTTAAATATGCGAAATCACACGCAGCAGATGAATAATCTGTAACTAAGAATTTTGAAGTTACTGTTTCATATTGAGAATTAACATCAATTGCGAATTCAACATATTCATTACCAACAAAATCATGGAACTGTGCCCTAAAACTTGGATGAATACAGAATTTTACTTTAAGTCCAGATTCTTTTAATACATCTAAGAATCTAGGATCAGAGAATAATCTCTTATAGAACAAGAAATATTCACTTTCCTTAAACTTTGGATTGTATTGTCTATGTTGACTTCCAGGTATTACAGGTCCTGTTAGAGTACTCCTCCAACTAGGCATAAATAAAATTTTATTTTCTTCTTTCTCTTTCATATTCATCAAGTTATCATATCTTGGCATACCAGTTTTAATTATTTGATCAGGTTCAAAGAAATATTTATCATCAAGTAGGCTTTCATATTCCATTGGACTTGTCGCAACATTTAATGCAAAGTTCTTGTTTATTCTGTTTAACCACAAAGAAGAATCATGAAGTAAAATTCCATGTGTTAAATATACATATTTAAATCTATAAAAATCTACATAATAGTTACGTTTTTTACCAAATTCATTATTTACATATCCATCAGCATGAGAAGATATTAAGAATTTAGCATGAAGAAATAACATCTTATATTTTAATCCATGATAAGCAACTACTCTTCCATATTCCTGCATCCTCTTATAATCCAAAGAAGACTTCTCTACTGCAAAATAAGTTTTAATCTTCTTATCTTTATTTGTCTTATTAAAGTATTTAAATAATACCTCTGCACTATCTCCTGCCATAAACTCTCTATCAGCAAATAAGAATATATTTTTACTCATAAATGGTTTAGTTAACCAATATAGAGTTCTAATAACACCTACTTTAGGTTGACGAACAAAAATCCTAGCAAGATAATTTAATTCTCTACCGATAACAGATAATATAGATGGATTCTTTCTTATATTTATTTGATTCTTATCCTTATTTTGAGTAAATAAATACTTCTTTTCATAATAATAAGCATTTTTTCTACCACTTAATCTTGAAAAATGAACAAGCTTATTATTTAATTTATATCTTACACCATCAATTTCTAAATAAAACTTGATTACTCCACCATCTTTAACATTAATTATTGTTTTGTACTCACGTTTATTCATATCTACATTTAAATCTGTTGTTGATGGTGATTTTCTTAAAATAGTAGGAAGTTTAGTGAATACCCCATTATATTCATAATATATATTAAATTCGCCAATATAACTTACATTTCCAATAATAAGAAGGTCATTATCATTTTTCATTTCAAAAATCTCAATACTATTAGCTATTTTACCCACTTCATCAACCAAAACATTATTAACATAAAATAAGTTATCTTTTATACTAATCTTTTTACTTAAGTTTTTATCATATTTAAGAAAATATGCTTCTAGTTTTTCATATATTCCTATATTTCTTTGTTCTGCGATTACCGTATCATCAATATAAGACATTAAATATCTTAAGTTTGTCCTGTACATTTCTTTTTGTTCAAGAGTTAGTGCGGCTTTTATTCCACTTTTAATTCTCCATTGTAATTCATACATTATAAAATATTGAACATAAGGAATTACCTTACCAAATTTTTCCATAGACAACTTAATAAGATATTTATGAGCATACTCAATAGTATCTGTATACCAATAAACTTTAGTTTTAGATCCTTGTATAGCAGAACTTTGATCTTCTCTTTTCCTATAATTATAATTAGAAGAAGAAATTATTCCATACTTTAACTTATTTAATATAATTTGATATAAAACCTTTGTATCCTCACAAATTCTAAGCCTAGAATCAAAAGGATCAACAGGAATAGCTTCTCTACGAATAACTGATGTATTAACGTGTAATACAATAGAAGAAGGTTCTTCATTAACATCAACAATTCCATCACGAGTAAATTTATAATCTAATGCGTGATATCCAGTACTCTTTTCAAAAAACTTTAATCTAAATGCAACTAAATCAACAGAAAGGTTGGAATCCAAAAATTTAACAGCTTTTTCATATACATTTCTATCCCAAATATCATCACTATCAAAAAAGTTAACATACTTACCTGTTGCATGTTTTAAACCATTATTTCTTGCAGAACTTACTCCTGCATTTTCTTGTTTTATATAAACCACATTATCAGGATACTTTTCCTTATATTTTAAACAAATCTCTTCAGAATTATCCGGAGAACCATCATTTACTAAAATCATTTGAATATTATCAAATCCAATAGTTTGATTAACAACACTTTCTATAGTTTCCTCCAAATATTTTTCTACATTATAAACAGGAATTATAACTGATATTTTGTACTCTTTTTTCTTCATTATATTGCCTCCAACTTTAACTTATCATGTTACAAATAAATTATATCAAATACCATCATATTTATCAACGTATATTACGTAAGAGTTCTCTTCTTATCATAATAACAAAGTATACCAAATGCAATGAAACCAACAATTGTTGCAAAAGAACAAGCCTCTTTAAATGGCTCATTATACTTATATTCAATAACATGTTCACCGCTAGGTAAAGCTATAGATAAAAATGATTTATCTGTAGCGAATGTATTCACACGTTTACCATCTACTAACACATTCCAGCCCTTAGAATAACCTGTGGAAAGTTGTAATATACCATCAACATCATTATTAATTTTACCCTTTATGTAACCATCCTTCCAGTCTTCTATTTCAAACTTGTTTTTTGATAAGGCTTCAATTTTCTCTGAATATGAATCCATAGAAACTGCATAAACTTCTATACGTGAGACCTTATATTCTCTATCTTTCCTTGCATCAATTACTATTTTATTACTATCATTTGAAGAGACATATCCCAAGTTTAATAATAATTCAGGAATTTCTTGGTAATAAGCAGAAACAAATTTATTTGCGAAACTTTTTGCATTAACAACATCATCTCTTACTGCCGTAATACCATAACTATAAGATCCATCATATGATTTTAATATTTCAAAGCCAACTATATTTACAAAAATATTAGAATTTGAAACTCCATCACAATCAAGTTCAAAATGTGAGTTATTTCTATCTCTATCAGTAATCTTACAATCAAGCTTTTTAATATTATCAATGTTAGGCATATTATTATTAATATCTAATCCACCTACTACATCCTTACTTTTTATAGAAACAGTAGATAAATTAGACTCTTCCTTATATAATGGATCTAACTTATTATAATCTTTTTCTAAAACATAATTATCATAAAAAATAAACGGAGAAAGATAATATTTATTCTTTAAAACAAGTGTATTACCATTGTTAAAATCAATATAATCATAATATCCATATGGAACCTTTTCTAAATTGCTTTTATCAACAATAAAATATTTACCACCTAATATATTAGTAGCAATAGTCCTATTGTCAAAATTTCCAATACTATTACTTGTACGTCTAACAGAATTATTTAAATCCTTACTATAATTAACTTGAGCTCCATTAACAAGTGAAAGATATGAATCAAAACTATTATAATTATAGAGAATAGATAAATTTCCATATGAATTAGGATACTTGCTAATTCTATAGAAACCATCATCAGACTCTTTTATTTTATCAATAATCTTATCAAAGTCATTAAAAGAACCACCAGACTCTTTATAAACATAATCTAAATTTTTATATTGTAAAAACCACTTAGAATATCTATAACCATGTGAACTATAATAATATAAACCATTAAATGTAACATTAAGACAAACAACTATTAAAAGTGCATATTTAGAAATTTTATTTATCTTAAACCTATAATTTAAAATAAATATAGCTAATATTAAAAGTGCAAACAATAATTCTATTTTATATTCAAATTTATCTAGAGAATAACTAAATTTAAAATAAAGTGCGAAATATATTAATGTAGTAAAAGACATAAGTATAATTTCTTTAATAGAAAACTCTATATTATCTTTTAATGCACATGGTATAAACCAAGCAAGTAAAAATATAAATGTAAATATCCACCTATTAGATGGAAAAGAAAGTCCATTCATTATTGAACCAAAAATTGGAAACAACAACATTATAAACATAATGATAAATAACACTACTTCTTTTTTATGTTCTTTATAGTTCTTAAAAATAATTGGTATTAAAATAATAACTAAAGAAGAAACTCCTATTTGTGTCCAAAAATCATAAGACTTAACTATAGTAAATGTTCTAATAAAGTCATAATAATATTGAATTGGATACAACCCAGTTAAAGTATTTCTATTTAAGGAAGTCATATTTAAAAAAGTGTATACAACAGGAATAAGAAGAGAGCTGGCCATTAAAAAAGCAATAGCAAAACAAATGAAAGCTTTTAATACAAGTATAAAGAATTCTTTAATGTTCTTTTGCTTAACATCAAAAATATACATAACTAAAGCATATAATATTCCCATAACAAACATTATATATGAAAAATAAAAATTAGATAATAAGCAAAAGAAAAATATAACTGTAAGAAAAACTTTTTTATCTTCTCTAATAAGTTTTTCAATCCCTATAATAAGAAGAGGAAATAATATCATAGGATTAGTAAAATAAGGATGCCTTGCAGATGCAAAAATAATAAAACTACAAAAAGTATATATAATCGCACTAAGTAAACTTTTATAATTAGAAACATTTTTATATTTACAATAACATAACATACTAATTCCAACAAAGAATATTCTAACTATAATCAAAAAAGAATATACAAAAGGATATGCACTTTTTGGAAACAATAATCCAATATATGCAAAAACATCACCAATAATATAATAAGCATATTGTGCAATTACATTTTCTCCTAGTCCTATACTCCATTTAAAAGTACTAAAACCATTCCCCAGCAAAAAATTCTTTAAACTAGATATATAATCACAAAAAATAATATAATGTTGTCTACTACCATCATCATCTAATATAAGACTTCTACCATTAGAATAAAATGGATAAAATATAATTAAACTAATTATAGTAAAAAGTATAGTATAACAAATAAATAATTTAACTTTTTTCTTCTTCATATGTATCCTCCTCATGTAAAATTCATCTAATTACTCAGAAGATAATGAATCCGCAATCTTCAAATCAGTAATATTAGTAATTTTAATATTATAAGATTCCCCATTTACTATTGCTACTTTATATCCTTTTATAGAAAATATTTTACAAGCATCAGTTAAAATGTCTTTCTCCTCAGATGTAAGAGAATTATATAAATTAATAAGTTCTTCTATATTAAAACTTTGTGGTGTTTGTCCTTGATACATAAATGCTCTATTTGGAATATTTGATATTACTTTTCCATCAAGACTTTCAACAATAGTATCAGTAGCTGGAATAACAGTATCAACCGCACTACTTTCTTCTAATGCCTTAATATTATCACTTATAATTCTTTCAGTAACAAAAGGTCTAACTGCATCATGTGTAATTATCTTATCATCACTACTTAAGCCATATTTTTCACTAATAAACTTACACCCATTCATTATTGTTTCGTTCCTTGTAGATCCTCCTACAACAATATCAATATCAGTATCTGGTAAATATTCAGCAATTAAAACCTCTGTATATGATACCCACTCTTTAGGACAACAAACAAGTATTTTATCAATCTCACTACTTTTTAAGAATTGTTCAATTGTGTGTATAAGTATTGGCTTATTCTTAAGCATTAAAAATTGTTTAGGTCTCTCGGTCTTACCCATTCTAGTACCTTTTCCACCAGCTAATATTTCTGCATATATCATAAAATCACTCCTTATCTTTAAAAATAAATTCATATGTTTTCTTAGTAGAATTTCCATCACAAGATGACATAAATTTATCCTTAAACTCTTTTCTTTCTTTTCTCTTCATTTTTGCTTCCTTAATGGAAGTGGCTAACTCTAAAGAATTCTTCGCAACGCTTCCATATACATAATCATTAAAAGGATAATATAATCCTCTATCATTCTCATATTCTTCCAAATCATAAGTAAAATATACAACTGGCTTATCAAGAAGGACATAATCAAATATAACAGATGAATAATCAGTAACTAAAATATCACTAACAATAAGTAAATCATTTATATCCCTATATTTAGATAAATCCCAATAAAAATCACCATATTTACTAAAGTCATATCTTTCTAATATATTTAGTTGCATATTATTATAAATTGCTGGATGCCATTTAAACACAAATACATAATCTTTAGAAAGCTTTTTATATAATAAATCTAAATCTAATTTATCAAATTCATAATTTGCAACCTTAAGGTTAGTTCCTCTATAAGTAGGCGCAAAAAGAATAATTTTTTTGCCTTTTAATTCAGGATATTCCTTATAAAATTCAGTTTTAACTTTTTTAATATAATCTTGATCAAAGAAACAGTCACATCTAGGAAAACCAGTCGCAGATACAACTCCCTTCTTTTTCATACCAAAACCTTCTTCAAAACACCATTTGATTGAAGGAGAAGTTACTATTGCCTTAGTATAATTTCTATGTGATGCATATTTAGAGAGCATTCCACTTTTTTTATCTGGTCTACTATAGCCCATTTTTTTAAATGCTCCAGGTCCATGCCAAAGTTGAACAATTTCTTGATTCTTTCTAGGTATCATCATAGAAATACTATTAGAAAAGTCATCAAGTAAAATATATTTAGAAGTAGATAAAAGCTTAATTAGCTTTAACTTTTCACCTATACTTCTTTTTACTCTTCTATCTGCTTTAAGCAAGACAATCTTTTTATAATAATCAGAATCAAGATAATCATACATCACTTTCAAATTTCCACCTAAAGTATCTCTAACATCAGATAAAAAAAGAACCTGATTAGATTTTAACCTATGAGTCATATTAAAATATATATTAATACAATGTATTACAAAAATTTCAAAAATCTTTTTTACCTTTCCAAATATCTTCATCATACACACTACCTCTATGTAATTATATCTTAAAAAGCAATCTTTTTAAAGTGTGTTTACACCTTTTGTCGAAAAAAGTAAAAAAAAAGACTAATTTAATTAGCCTAAATTACTATATACATTTTGAACATCATCTATATCTTCAAGTGTATCAATTAAGTTTTGTACCTTTTCAGTTTGTTCTTCATCAAGTTCAATTAAGTTACTAGCAACAAATGTAACCTCACTAGTAATAAATTCCTTAACACCTAATTCTTCTAAAGCTTCTTTAACTTTAATGAAATCCTCAACTGGAGTATAAATCTCATAGTTATCATCATTAACAACAAAATCAAGTGCTCCATTATCAAGTGCAACCATCATAGCTTCATCTTCATCAACACTCTTATCAGTAACAATTACTCCTTTTCTCTCAAATAAATAACTTACTGAACCATCAGTTCCTAAGTTACCCCCACGTTTTGTTAATGTAGATCTAACAAGCATCGCAGTTCTGTTTCTATTATCAGTTAAACAATCAATCATTAGTGCAACTCCACTTGGTCCATATCCTTCATATCTAACTGATTCGTATTCTTCACCACCAGCTCCACCTACAGCTTTATCAATAGCCTTTTGAATATTATCCTTAGGCATATTGTTACTTCTAGCCTTTTCAAGTACTGCTCTTAAACCAGGATTATCATCAGGATTTCCATTAGTTCCTTTTGCAGCAACATAAATTTCTTTAGCAATTTTTTGAAAAACTTTTCCTCTAGCAGCATCCAATTCACCTTTTTTTCTATGAATTGTTGCCCATTTTGAATGTCCACTCATAAATACTCTCCTAACTTAAATAATCAATTATTACTGGTGATAATATTAATAGTAACAATAATGGTATAAAGAATATAACTGATACAACGGAAACCTTTAAAGGAATCTTATTAATTCTTGCCTTTGTTCTCATTATTTGTCTATCTCTTATATAATCTATTTGATTATACATAGTCTCAATAATACTATTACCGAAAATATTAGACTGAGAAATATTAAGAATAATATTATTTATAGTATCAGAAGGTATCCTAGTCTTTAAGCTATCTAGTGCTTCATTAAGACCTTTACCATATTTTACTTCATCAAGTGCCCTCTTAAATTCATCAGATAACTCAGAATCTATATTTCTAGCAGTTATCTCAAGTGCTGTTTTTAAATTCCTTCCTGTCTCAAGTGATAATGTTAATACTTCAAAAAAGTACATAGCTTCATTATCTAGTTTTTCTGCCCTTTTTTCAACTTTCTTATCAATTGCAAACTTAGGAAGTACTAAAAAATATAAGAATGTAGCAATTGGTGCAATAATATACCCGTATTTCAGAAAATATAATAGCACAAAAAATAGCAAAATGGAAGAAACTAATCTTACATTAAGAAAAATAAATGCACTATAACTATCTTTATATCCCAAAAGATCAATTTTCTTTTGATATTTATTAACTGTATCTTCAGAATAGATTTTATAAGCCATACTATATTTTTTCTTTTTCATAAAATCATCCCTTCATTTCCACAATTCTTTTTATTATAATTATATACGCAATATATATAAAAAGTATTAATAATAATATACACATACCTATAGTAGTATTAAAAAGAGGCTTAAAATAATTTGGATTTAATAAAAGTATTATTCCTGACAATAATGGAGGAATTGCAACTAATATCCTATAAATAGCCTTAGCAGATGAAGCAAGTGCACCTAACTCTTCCTTTAATTTCTTTCTAGTAAATGCATTCCTTTCAACGGAAGCAAATACTTGCACTATATTACCTCCAGTTTTATTTAAAACAGATAAGGATGTAGTAATATATCTTGCTTCTTCTGTATTAACTCTTTTAGCGAATCTTTCAAATACCATATCCATATCAAGCCCAAAACTTATATCGATATACATTTTTCTAAACTCATCAGAGATAGGTCCTTCTAATTCATCAGATACCATATATATAGCTTGCATAATACTAAGACCGGATTTAAAAGAATTATTCATAATTATTATAGCTTTAAGCATGTCTTTTTCTATTTGTAGTTTTCTATATCTTTCACGAGACTTCCAAAATATATCTGGTACAAAAAAGCCAATAAGGAAAACCGTAAGTAATTGCATAAACGTAATAGCACTATACCTAAACACATCAGATAATATAATTATTAAAATGCAAATAAATCCCCAAATAAACTTGCTAGATACATAGTCCATACTACTTTCTCTGATAATTTTTGATTTATCTAAATATTTATTATATCTTTTACTATATTTCCTTAAAAAGTCGCTTTTAGATAATACAATTGATAATTTTTTTCTAAATGAATAATACCATTCCTTAATTTTATCTAGAAAGGGTTTTTCATCATTATTTAATGGATCTATACAAAATCTTTTATATCTTTTTTCAAGAGTTGTAGTTCTATTTAACCTTAAGAACCATATTACAATGCATAACAGCATTAATATAATAACAATCTGGATAATAAATAAATTAAAATTAAACTGTGTCTGCATTGTACACCCTCCTATTTATCTTTTTTAGCTTTTGCTTTTTTCTTTTCTATTTCTTTTAAGTGTTCTGAAACTTCATTAAAAATATCATCAACACTATCTATACCACGGTTTTTAATTTTCTTATAAACTTTAGGAATATAGCTGTATAAAACAAATTCTCCATCAACTTCGCCATTTTCAGTAAGACCATTTTGGTTAAACGCAAATATTTCTTTTAATATTATATTCTCACCATCAAATCCTACTATTTCAGAAATTGAAGTAACTTTTCTTCTACCATCAGATAATCTTTCAACGTTTACAACAAGATCAAGTGCCTTATCAATATATCCTCTTATAGCTTTAAGAGGAATATCCATTTCACTCATAAGAATCATTGTCTCTAATCTATTTAAGGCATCTGAAGGTGAATTAGCATGAAGTGTAGTAAGTGAACCATCATGTCCTGTATTCATAGCCTGAAGCATATCAAAAGCTTCTTTACCACGAACCTCCCCTACTATAATTCTATCAGGTCTCATACGTAGTGAGTTTCTAACCAAATCCCTAATTGTTACCTCACCATCATTATCATAATTAACATTTCTTGTTTCTAGTGATATAACATGTTGTTGTTTTAGTCTTAATTCAACAGCATCCTCTATAGTAATAATTCTCTCATTTGAACCAATAAAGTTAGATAGAATATTAAGAAGTGTTGTTTTACCACTACCAGTACCACCACAAACTATAATATTTAATTTAGCTTCAACACATGCTTGTAAGAATCTTGCCATATAAGGAGTAAGGGTACCATTGCCAATTAATGTTTCTATATTATCCATACTCTTTTTAAATTTACGAATAGTAAGAACAGGGCCCTTTACAGCTAAAGGTGGAATTATCGCGTTAATTCTAGAGCCATCAGGTAAATGTGAATCTACCATAGGATTAGAAGAATCTATTGTTCTACCAAGTGGTTGTACTATTCTTTGGATAGTACGAATTATATGCTCATCATTTATAAATGATATAGTTTCATCTCTTAAAAGTTGTCCATCAACCTCAATATATATTTCATTTGGACTATTAACCATTATTTCAGTAACACTATCATCATCTAAAAGCTCAGTTATAGGTCCATAACCATTTATTTCGTTTTCAATCAAATTGAATAAGTGATTTCTCTCTAAGTTAGATAAATCATAACCTTCAGTAATTATATCTATCTCTTCATTAATATATTGAGTAAGAAGCTTATCATCAGGTATTTGATTATCTATTAACTCTTGAATTATAGTATCTCTAAATTTATCAAGAAGCTTTTTATCTTTAAATACATCATAATCATTTTGATTTTCTTGTATAGTTATATCATTATCATAATCAATTTGGAACTCATCAAACCAGTTATTTTTCTTCATTTCTTAACTCCTCCTTTTTGCTAACCTCTAACAATTTAAGAGCAAGTTTTTCTACCTCAGCGTAACCCTTTCTTGATGTCGATTTTAATCTTAATAACGTTTTAAGCAAAGTACCATCAACAACATAAGAGTCATAATTTTTAATATAAAGTGAAGCTGGTATAACATAATCAATATTTGCTTTTATTACACCTTTTATATCATAGTTAGAAAAATAGTTCTTTCTATTATCAAAAGCATTATTTAAAGCAAGAACCAAATTATCTACTCCAATATTCTTACATATTGATATAAATGTTTTAGTACCCTTAAGATCAAGTGCATCATTTGTAAATACATTAAGAATTCTATCAGAATATTCAAAGGCAATCATATTATGCATATCAAGTATATGATTAGTATCTATTAGTATAACATCATAATAACTGCTTAATGTATTAAGTAAAACTTCTATGCAGTTCTTATCTATCTTACTAGCTTGTCTTGGATCCTTAGGAGAAGCAAGTATATCAATATAATCATCATAATGACATAAATATTCTCCGTTTGTTATACCTTTAAATCTATTGTTTGCAATATCATCAGAAACATTATAAATGCTATATTTAACATTAGCATTTAATGAAAATGCAATACTTCCCGCATATAAATCTAAATCAAGTAATAACACCTTTTTGCCAAGGTTTTCATATATTGCAGCTAATAAAAGTGTAGTAGCAGTTTTACCTACTCCACCCTTCATAGAAGTAATTGTAATTATTCTACCTCTTTTAGTCTTTGCCATTTTATCACACTCTTTCGTTATTTTTCTGTATAAACTCTAACATCATAATAATCTCTACCAACTATTTTCCCAAATATACTCTTTACTTTTTTCGAAAGTTCTATCTTATATTTTCCATCAGATTCAGTAATATTAATATTTATATTTTCATCGTTTTTTCTTATTACGTTTCTAACTCCATCTATATCTTTTTCTGTATTAACAGCAGTATTTGCTAGATTTTGAATTCTATTCTTTTCGTAATTAGCATTAACTGTATCATATACATATGCACAAAACAAAATCAAAAGTGGTAAAAATAATACAAACACTACTATAGTTTGTCCTCTATTGTTTTTCATATAGAACCACTCTTTCAACGCTAGTCTTATGAGGAGAACCAAGTATTAGATTTAAGCCAGGAGTTATAACCTTAACATCAGAAGTAAGTCTTATCCTCATATAATCGCTTTCACTATCAAGTATAATTTCAGCTTTTATATAATCTTTTCCATCTTCATTAACGGCCTTTTTAACATTTTCATATAATTCTGATCCATCAATAGTATTCTTAGCAGCCTCATATGCTTCATTTATTTTGTTTTCAAGTTCACTTTTTCTAATTAGTATTGTTCCAAAATCAATTATTGAAAATAACAGCATAATAAGAATTGGTAATACTAATACGAATTCTATTAAAGCTTGTGCACGTTTATTTGTAATAAGCTTTTGCATCTTACCATCCCCTATTATCTATCATAACTAATTATAACATAGCACTTAAAAAAATAGAATACCTAAATCTTACTTTTAAGCACTCTATTTAATATTATGTTAATTTAAATTCGTATTCCTTCAGTTACCAAAACCTAATTATTTAAAATAAATTCAACAACAACATCATCAAATCCGTATAATTCGTGTTTACCACCCTTTATTATTTTACAAAGCAAATTATTTTTATTGCTAAAATCTTTAATATCATTTACCAAAACAGTTGTATCCGCATCACCTTGAATAATAAATACATTGTTAAATTTAGTATTTTTTATAAATTTATCACCATTTTTAAATTCTTCATAAGCACCTCTAAATATTTTAATATTTTTATATAAGGATATAAAATCATTGTTATTAAAGTAACCTATATCTAAATTTCCAACTTTCTTTTCCATGATTTCACAAAAATTAATTGCAGGGCACATTAAATATATCTTATTAATATTATTTATTATATCATTATAAGCATTTAATAAAACAAAACCACCATAACTGCATCCAAGCAAATAAATATTACAATTTTCATGAACTGTTTTAATATATTCAATTGTTTCTTTAACATATTGAATACAATTACTCAGATTAAAATTCTCAAAAGAAGTATTATCTTGCCCATGTCCTATTAAATCTAAACTATAAACATTATAATTATTATCTAATAGTTTATTATAAAATCTAGTAACCCAATTCTTATTACTTCCTAATCCATGTACATATAAAATGATATCTTTGTTATTTACATCTCCAATAGCCCTAAATATATGAATCCTATCATTAATTACAAAATCACACTCAACTCTCATATCTTTTTTTGCAAACTCAAATAATTCTTCTATCATAGTTATCACCCTCTTACTAATATTTATAAAAAACTTCTTAGCAAGATACTCTTATTATTTAATTTACCATAAAGTCATTCATAATCATAGATTTTTTGGTTTTTCATAAAAACATTTCAACACTTTTATATGGTACACACACTATCATTTAATGTAAAACTCAAAAAATATAATACCTAAATCTTACTTTTAAGTACTCTATTTAATATTAAATATTAATAACCACTCCATCCAAATTACAAATATAACAATTTGGGAAATATTTCTTTAATAGTTTTAATTGTTCATTATCATGTTCATATCTTCTACCAACAAGTAATCCTTCTATAAAACAAGATGGAATTCCAAATATAATTGCACTTTCCCTATTAGTAGTAAAATCATCTCTGTCTGCATATATAAACTTATCAATAAACTCTGAAGATATAAAGTCTTCTAATGCATTCTTATCAAACGAAAGATTAAAAATATCATTCTTTACTAAAGACTTTCCAAATTCATTACTTAAATTCATTATAAATGCAAGTTGCATATTATCCCTTGCCAGACTAGGCATAAATCTGATTTCTTTTGTTTGTTCACATTGCCACATCCAAATATCTTTATCATAAAACTCATTTATTTTATTTTCAACCTCACCATAAGGTGCCAAAAAAGTATGTTTATTGTAATTTTCACTTTTTACAGTATATAAAAAAGTAGCACCACTATATAAAGCAATATAATCTTTTAATAATATGTCCTGTTGAATATTCCAAACAGGTATAGTTAAAGGAGTTTTTTGCCTTAAATTTAATTCACGAATAAAATCAGGAGATATAAATCCATTTTCAGATATAAATTTGATTTTATCTTCATTAAGCTCCGCTATAGCGCCCTCACCTCTCATAAGTTGATGCTTTTCTAATTTTACCATATCACCAACTTTATAATTATGACCAACAGCTTTACAATTTTCCCTAGCATTATAATAATTATTTATCTGTTCTGTAAAAACCACTTTAGCATTTTCATTATCACCAAATATAACATTAAGCTTTTCAATATAATCTTCTCTATTCATAATTTCTCTTATCCTACAATTTATCTATGTTCTCTATAAAATCATTTAATGATTTATACCATTCAAACATTCTAACTTTTTTATTTTTGTATTTATCTAATTCTTCTTCAGTATAATTTTTATTTATTTCTTTCCACCTGTTTATAACTCTTTTATAACATTCTTCAATAGAAGTTCTTATAATTATAATTTTACCCTTTAATAAATTTATTTCTTTTTTAGTTATTAAATTTCTAAACTGTGCTGAATCTATAACTAGCGTTTTATCAGTGTTTTTATAATAATTTAATATATCATTATATATGGTACTAAACTCATTACATATATCTGGAATGCTATCATTATATTTTTTCTTTAAAAACTCTCTAAATTCAATACAATTCTTATTATCGGTTGGTCTATCTTTAATTATTTCATCAGTATCTATTACAATATATTTATCATCATTTAGATATTTTTTAGTATATGTTGATTTACCACTTCCAGACTCTCCTGTTATATTTATAACCTTATCATTAGTAATATCTTTTATATATGGTTCTTTATCAACAAATCTACTTATTAATAATTCTGATTTAACTTCATCTAAATAAGTTTCAATTTCCCTTGTAAGATCATTAACATCCTTTCTATCATTTTTATTACCATGTGAAATAAAATCGTTCCATTCCTCTAAAACTTCATCTATGTTGTTTTTATTAACTTTATCTCTAAATATTGCATAAGCTGTTTTTTTATAATTCATTATACTTACAACGCCTAATGCTTTGTAATATGATTTTTCTGGTATTTTGGATATATTATAGAAGTGAAGTGCCAACTCATCATCAACTTTTCTTGGATTACTTATAATTATTTTATTGGTTCTATAAATTGTTGTTGCACCATCTAATCTAATATTTTCTGCATCAGCAGGAATTTCAACATCATAGATTGTATCCCCACGATGCAACCACCTTAAAATACATTCTTCACTGCAATAGTTAAAGCCACCAAAATCTTTTCCGTTTGTTGCTTTAGGATTCCAATTATTTGCAACATTTATTTCATTTAACTTATATTTAAAATCACTTTTTGCTCCACTTGTAGTACCATACATTACTTTTACATACTTAATCATTTTTACACCTCATAAAAATATACTGTTTTGTATCAAAAATTATCAAGCTATTTATTCTAATAAAATTATATCAAAACAAGCAAAAAAAATCTTCATTATATAGAAGATTTACATTAATTATACATTTTTTAATATTTCATTCATCATACAAGCAACCTTTTTAGAACTTTTATCTAAAAACTCCTCATATGTCAAGACATTATTTACACCAGGAATATCAGAAATACTTCTAATAATCAAAAAAGGAATATGACTTAAAAAACATACTTGGGCAATGCTTGCACCTTCCATTTCAACAGCTAAAGCATTGAACTTTTTATTAATTTTATTGCTCATTGCAATATCAGTACAAAAAATATCACCAGAAGCAATTACACCTATTTTACATGTATCATCACAAATAGCATTACTAGCAATGTTAAGTAAATAATCATCACTATCTATAAATGTTCCAACATTAGGTATATATCCCTTTTCATGATTAAAAGCCGTTATATCAAAATCATGTTGAACTAACCTCTTACCTATAACAACATCCAAAACATTCAATGAATCATCAACACCACCAGCTACACCTATATTGAAAATACAATCAACCTTCATATTATCAATCAATATCTGTGTCGTTCTAGCCGCATTAACTTTACCAACTCCACTCTCAACTAAAATACATATAGTATCATTTATTTTACCCTCATAAAACTTTAAATCAAATATCTCATACTCATTATTAATTGTTAGATATTCGCATAAAGCATCCAGCTCTTCCCTCATCGCAAATATAATACCAATTTTTTCCATATACATCCCCTATATTTCTACAACAAAAACTTCATTTCCATGTTCTTTTATTATTTCTATTAAATCTTCTACCTTTAACCATACATCAGCAGTATTATCATTTGCATGTACTCCAATTATATGATCTCCTATTAAAAACTCACTATCCAAGTAAAATTGTACTCTCAAATTCTTATCATTTAATAACCCCATTGGCGTAACTGAGCCAGGAATTAGCCCCATAATATTATTTAAATCATCTGAAGATGCAAACGTTAAAGGTCGTGTATTGTTATTCTTCCTAAACTTCTTTAAATCAACTCTTTTATCACCCTTAATAGTTATTAAATAATAATTATTTTTCTTATCATCCCTAACAAAAAGGTTTTTAGCGACATCGGAAGGATATAACAAATCAAGTTCACTAGACTCCTTCATATTATAAATAGGTTTATGTTCATCTATTTCATACCATATATTTCTTGTTTTTAAATAATCATAAACATCTTGTTTTTTCATAACACACCTCTTAAGCAATTACTAAATTACTATATCATAAAATAAAAGAAAACTCCATCTTGTAATGAAGTTGTCTAATAGCTTATATCTACAACTACGCCTTAAAATATTTTATTATAAATGTTGTACCCTTTTCCTTTTTTGATTCAACAACAATTTGACCATTATCTTTTTCTATAATTGCTTTTGATAAAGATAGACCTATTCCTATACTATCCTTATTAATATCAGTATTTTCCCCCTTATAAAATCTTTTAAAAATATTAATTGTATCTTCCGCACTCATTCCCTTACCAAAATCTTTTATCCTAAATTCAGTATATAAATTATTATCATTACATTCAAGAATTACTTTATTATCATCATGCGAATATTCAATGGCATTTTTTAAAATATTAGTTAAAGCCTCAACTTGCCATTTAAAATCACATTTAATTTTGTTTTTACATCTATTATCAACTACAATACAAATATTTTTTAAATCACTTAAATTAGATACATTACTAATTACCGTATCAATGATTTTTTGCACAGAAACTTCTTTTGGATAAAAAGTTATAGTATTAGATTCAAATCTAGATAATTTAAGTATTGCTTGAACTAAAAAAGTTATACTAGCCATTTCTCTTTTAATATGTCTTATAAATTCTTCTCTTACTTCTACTTTCATATTAGGATCGTCACTTATATTATCAAGCATTATATTAATTGACGTTAAAGGAGTTTTCAATTGATGAGAAATATCTTGTAAAGAATTCTTTATATTTATTTTATCTTTTAGAGAATTATCTGCATTCTCCTTTAACATAATAGTTGTTTTATATATTTCTTCCCTTAGTATAGATAATTTATCTTCAGATAGTTCATCAATATTTAGTTCATAATTCTTATGATTAATTTTTTCTAACAACCGAATTATTTTATCTATTTCCTTATCACTTTCTAGGTGTGAGGTAACAAACAAATATATTAAAATCACTAAACATAATCCAATAATTACTACTTTATATATATTATACCTAACATTAAGTTTATCATTTTGAATAAGTAATGAATCAATTTCTATATCATAACCATATTCTTTTAAAATATTAGTTTTAGAGTTATCTGAATTTAATATTTTTATTAAATCGTCCTTTGTTATATCAGGATATTTTTCCTGTAAGAGAAGAAATATACCGTTTATTTTATAATTAAAATTCCTTTTATATTCATTATATTCTAACTTACTAATAAATATAAAACTTATTAAAAAGACAATCACAACAATTAAAATTTGTATTAAATACTTTTTTAAATATTTTCTATTCTTCATCTATTCTATACCCTATACCTTTTATTGTTATAATTATATCAGTACCTAGCTTTTCCCTGATTCTTTTTAAATAAACAGTTACAGTATGATCATCAACATCATTACCAGTCCATTCCCAAATCTTTTCTAAAATAGTATTTCTACTTACAGCACTACCGATATTTATAAATAATAAATGTAGTATCTTTAGTTCCAAACTTGATAATTCTACCTTTATATTATTCTTATTAACTACCATCTTATCTAAATCAAAACTAATGTCTTTAACCTTAATTACTGATGAGTTCTTATTTCTTAAAATAATTTTATTTACTCTTGCTAATAACTCCCTTGTAGAAAAAGGTTTTGTCATATAATCCTCTGCGCCAAGATTAAGACCTTTTATAATATCATCTTCATCATCTCGTGCCGTTAAAAATATAACTGGTATTTGACTTTTTTTAATATTATCCTCATACAAATTAAAACCATTCCCATCAGGAAGCGAAACATCTAAAATTATAAGTTCTGGAGTATTGTTATTCAAATATTCTATTGCGTCTTTCATAGTAGTTTTATAATCCAAACAATAACTATTCATTTTAAACGCATATACTAATCCTTCCGCAATACTTTCATTATCTTCAACCAATAATATACACATAACTTCTCCTCCTATCAATAATTATAGCATATAAACAAAGGGATATGTTAAATATCCCATAGCTTACTATATGTTCTCTTTTCTGATTGTTTCAATCATATTTTGCTTATTAATTTTATTCATTGAATATTTCATTATCATATAGACTACTATAAAGACAAATAAAATACAAATAAGAATTGCTTTATAAGGTAAAACAAATTGTGTATCAATTTTACCAGCAAAAGCTCTATGAACAAAGTATGATCCAATTATGCCTAGAATACTACCATATATTAGTGACTTAGAAGAATAGAATAATGTCTCCAAATTAATCATATGATTAAATTCTTTTTTAGTCATACCAACACTTTTTAGCATTGCAAATTCTTTTTGCCTTAACTCCATATTTGAAGTAATTGTATTAAAGATATTAGTAACACCAATTAATGTAATAACGCCAATAAATCCATATAAGAATATACTAATTACAATTACTATAGATTTTTCTGCTTTTGCTTCTTCATCCATATCATAATAATTTAATTCACCATCCATATTTAAAATATTATTAGTTAACTGTTCCGTATCTAATGAATCTATCATTAAGTCAGCACCATAATAATCAATATTATTAAAGTATTTATTATTTAATACTATATAACCACCATTTGAATAAACATTTTCAAATCCATAAGGCATTATATTACTAACCAAACCAATATCAATACTTATGTTATCTTCATTAAGAAGTTTAGAATCTATTGTATCACCTGATTTATAAGTATATATTCTATCCTCATATTCTTTTTTACTTTTATTATCATAAAATCTATACATATCAGTTAAGATACCTTTATCTTTTAAATAATCATAATTACCCTTGACTTTTTTCACATAAGATTTAAAAGTACTATCATCCAATAATATAATATTTAAGCGTGCATACTTTTTAATGCATTTATCATTTTTGTCATATTCACATTCCAAAGGCTCTTTTGGATTAATTTTAGAAATATCATCAATTAAAATACTTGGTTTAGCATAATATACTAAATAACTTGCATTTACACTATCTAAATTCCTTATTTCGTTTATTTCATCCATTGAACTATTATTATTAAAAGTTATTCTATAATTGTAGTCATAATTCTGATAATAATTACCAGATTGTTTAAAACCTTCATTTATGAAAGTAAACATCGAAATAAATACAAATATACTTACTGTTAAGGAAACAACTGTTGTACGATATTTTTTCTTACTTCTTTTTAAATTTTTATATGCTAGAACCCCACCTGTTTTAAATACATTTTTAATCAATTTTGGAGTTTTAAGTTTTTTGGAACTTATTTTAATGTCATTAGTATTTCTCAAATTATCAATCGGGCTTACTTTTGATGCTTTCTTTGCTGAGGATATTGCTGAAAAATAAATTGTAACAAAACCAAGTATTATAGAAATTATAATTGCTATAAATGATACTTTAAATACCATTCCATCAATATTATTGAACAAGAAATCTCCTAAAAATAAGTTTACTATTTTTAAAAGTACAAATACAGCAATAATCCCGCATATAATACCTATTGGAATCGCAATCAACCCTAAGATAAATCCCTCAGTTAAAACACTCTTTTTAATTTGCTTTTTAGTTGCACCTACACTAGATAACATTCCATACATTCTCATTTTCTCAGTTGTAGAAATAGCAAACGAGTTTCTTATACAAAATATACTTGTAAAAATAATAATAAATATTACAACTTCAGCAATAGATAGCAACATACTAAATGTTGAATCAGAAAACTTTAATGCTTCCCATCTTAACAATTCATTATTAAGTGTATAATCATATCGAGGATTATTAATTCCCATATTAACAACTTCATCGTAATTTTTAGCCCCTAATAATTCTACAAATGAATTTTTATCTCTAGGATTCTTTAAAGAAATAAAAACACTAAAATTATCTTCATTAGTTGAAGTTGTTATTGTTGTATAAGCAGGTGCAGAAGTTGGTTCAAAACTAACATCTGGTCTTTTTATAATACCAACAACCCTATATTTTTTTGTATTAGGATTTTTGATTATTTCATTACCTTTATCAAATGGATTACTATCATTTAAAACATAATCATCTTCAAGTGTTACTCTATCTCCAACATTAACAGTTATTTCATCATCAATTTTTAAATTAGCTTTACCATTTTTATTAAGATGTTCACTAATTATTATTTCATTATCATCTTTGGGAAATCTTCCCTTAATTAATTTGAATTCTAAATTATTAAAAGCCTCTTTATTCATTCCATAAAATTTTAGATATGGTTTATACTCATTTTTAATTGTATCTAACTTTGCATATCCATCTTCAGATATTGTATAAATATTATCAATATCTTTATTTAATTTTAGCCTCTTAAGTTTGCCATTAGATACATTATATAATCTAATATGCCAATAACCAGATTCATTAATTGCATTTTGAATTAGCGTTTCTCTAAAACTTGATACCATATTACTAACAGCGCATATTAAAGCAACTGATAAAATAATGCCTATTATCGTGCCCAGACTTCTTTTTTTATTCAATTTCAAATTTTTTATAGTTAATTTATTAAGGATATTCATATTCTACATCTCCTTAACAATTCTTCCATCTTCTATTTTAATTATTCTATCAGCACATTTAGCAATTTCCATATTATGAGTGATCATTATAATAGTTTGTTTATATTCTTTATTAGATTTTTTAAGTAATTCTATAATTCCATCACTAGACTTTGAATCCAAGTTTCCAGTCGGTTCATCAGCTAGAATAATAGTTGGATTAGTTATCAAAGCTCTACCTATTGATGTTCTTTGTTGCTGACCGCCTGATAATTCATTTGGTAAATGATCCTTCCTATTTTCTAATCCTAGTAATTTTATTAATTGATTTAAATATCCACTATCTGGTTTTCTATTATCTAAATCAAGAGGTAATGTAATATTCTCTACTACATTAAGTATAGGTATTAGATTATAAAATTGATAAATTAAACCTACCTGTCTTCTTCTAAATATAGCTAGTTTATCATCATCATAATTGTAAATGTTTTTTCCATCAATAAAAACTTTACCAGAAGTTGGTCGATCCACCCCTCCAATTAAATGAAGTAATGTAGATTTACCTGAACCAGATGCACCAACTATTGCGACAAATTCACCTTTTTCTACTGAAAATGATACATCATCAAGTGCAATAACTTTAGTTGTACCACTGCCATAAACTTTTGTAAGATTCTCTACTCTTAAAATTTCCATATACATTTCTCCCTTCTTACAACTTCATTATATACTTTCAAAGTTACAACTAAGTTACAACAGTAAATTTTAATTTAATTATATCCTTTATTTACTATTATGAAAACAAATATACATAATAAAAAGACCAGTTTTACCTAGCCTTTTATACTTCAAATATTATTTTACTTTCCTGCTTTGATTGCAGCTTGTGAACCATAAACTAAGGGATTACCGAACGGAATGTGACAGCACTCCATAAAGACTAAAATGATTTATTTTTTCTTATTGAAATTAATTTTTTTAATTTTAATTCCAAACTTTTCTCTTAATTTTTTAATAACAATATTAAAATCTTTCTTTCTATTCCCTATGCAAAAGCGATATAGTTTATAATAATTTTTATAATTCTTTAATCTATATTTTTGAATATAATCATAAGTTTCTACACATTCAGCTAATCCAATTGCATATTCTTTTTTTCTAGCTAAATCGATAATAAAACTATCACAATAAACATATATAAGTTGATTAGCTTTTGATGGTTTATTTAAAATCATACATATTTTTCTAGTTATATAATGATTAAAATAAACAGTATTATAATTTCCTATTATTTCTTTCATAAGAATTGGTATTAACCTATTTGTATCATAAACATCTTGGAATTCATTTTCATCATGATTCTTATATTTATGAAATAGTTCTAACTCTAAAATTTCATTTACTTCTTCAGAAGAATATTTTAAATTATTATTTAAGAATTTTAAAATATCTTGAGTTATCTCCTTCATCATTTGATGCTTCTTTCCCATACCAATATAAGAAGAAGGTTGAGATAAAACATCGTGATATGTTCTTATATAATGATATAATGGTTCATAATACTCATTATACTTTTTCTTTATATTTGAATCATATTTAAATAGTGCTCCTATTAATATAGGAATAAAAATAGAAGTCATTGTAACATAAGTATTAGAACCTGTAGTAAATAAACATACCAATAAACCTACTAACAATAAATATCCTAAAATTGTAACAAGTAAATATTTTTTATTCATACAAATCCCCCTTGTCTTGATATATATTATACCAAAATTATAAGGATATTGTATGTTTAATATATTTTTTATTTGTGTTCAATTAAAAAACCATCTTTTTTGCTGTTTCCATTTATTTCTAGCTTTATTGTTTCATTTTCAATTAATATATTTAATTTATCAATACGTTGTAACATCTTCTTTTCAGGATGTTCATCTATATCAACCCCTTTCAATAATCTTTCAGCAAGTGCTTTTCTATTATCTGAATTTTGTGTAAGATTCCTAAATATAGCTTCTGCCATATATTGTAACTTCCACTCTGGTACTTGACCCATATCACAACTATCTTTGAATCTATTCTTAGGTCTAGATTTTTTGTTATAACAAATATAACAATATGTAGTTTCATTTTTATTTTTATGATAGATCTTTCTATTAAAATTAGATCCACATTCACATACTAACTTTTTACTCCAAATATTTTTAGGAACTCCTAACGCTTGTTTTCTTCCTAATTTAATTGGTCTTGAATGACTATCCATTATTTGTTGAACTTTTTTAAAATCTTCTTTAGATATAATTGGCTCATGTCTTCCTTCAACTACTACCTTTTCTACTTCTCCATAATTTATCTTTGCTTTTTGTTCTAGATAATCTGGTGTATATGATTTTCTATAAACTATAGTACCTGAATAAAATGGATTTCTTAAAACTCTTGAAATGTATGAAGCACTCCATGTTGTTAAACCTGTAGAAGTTGAAACACCTTTTTTAGTTAATTCATCTGCAATTTTTACTGTACCTTTTCCATTTAAATATTCAGAGTAAATATATCTTACAATTTCAGCTTGCTCTTCATTTACTCCTAAGTTTTGACCAACTTTATTGTAACCTAGAATATTACCTGATCCATAAAACACTCCATTTTGAAATGATATCATTTGTCCTGCTTTTACTCTTTGAGAAGTTTTCTTACTTTCGTTTTGAGCTAGTGTAGCCATAATAGTTAGTTTTAATTCTCCATCTTGATCATTAAAAGTCCAAATATTATCTTCAACAAAGTATACCTCTACTCCAATATTTTTTAACTTTCTAGTTTCTTGTAATGTATCTACTGTATTTCGAGCAAATCTTGATACTTCACGAGTAACTATTAAATCAAATTTTCCTGCTTTTGCATCCTCTATCATTCTCATAAAGTTTTTTCTTTTCTTTATAGAAGTTCCTGTTATACCTTCATCTATATATCTATCATATAAAATCCAGTCAGGATTTTTCTTTAGAATATCATCATAGTATTGAACTTGATTATCTAAAGCAGATAATTGAGGTTCATGTTCAGTTGAAACTCTAGCATATATTGCTACCTTTCTTTTCATTAAATCACCTCTACAAAGAAATTATCATTTTTATATAAATATGTTTAGGTTGCGATCAAAGCAAAAGAAAAAGAAGTATCTCTACTTCTTTATCGCACACTTGACATCTAATTTTCTATTAATAGTTTAATTTCTTTTTCTTCTAATAGATTATCATTCCATACTCTTATAATATTGTCATCAATCAAGTACTGAATTTTTTTCATTATCCTTGATTCTCTATATATCTTAGTATCCTCATAAAACTCTCCGCCGGAAGGAATCAGTTCATTTTTCTTTACAACTAATTCGTTTTTATTACTATTCATGTTTTCCAACATCTTATGACAATGATTTGATAATAATTCTTGAAAGCTAGGATAAACTATTTTATAATCCATTGATGCAGCCCAATATGGTATTATCTTACCATCATATATATTAACATATACATGATTATAAAAATCTATATCAACAATTGTTCCATGAATATTACCAGATCCTCCAATTGATTTAATATAATCTGATAATTGGTTTATGTACTCATAATAAGATTTAGTACCTTCTTTAATAATTATTGAATAATTATCCATATTGTTAAAATAGTACTCTATATCCTTATATTTTAATCTATTTTGTCTTCCGCCATTCATAATATAAAGATTACCCTTATCATTTTTATAAACAAACATAAGAATATCATTCTTTTTTAATAAATAGAACTCGCCTTGAAGTTTACAAGAAATACTATAACCCATTTTTCGATAGAATAATAAGTATTGCTCTAAACTAATCAAATGAATTCCATCTTCATAATCATTAAATATATTACACTTCAATGAATAATCTATTCTCTTTAATCTTACATCTTCATTGAAATATCCAACCTGATTATCAGCATATAATTGTTTATCTGAATTTTTCTCATAAACATTTTTATGAGTATGTCCATTAATATATATCCAATTTGAATTATAATTATCCGTAGACCAATCTTGTTTTGGATGATGTGTTAATATTATTATTTTTCTATTTGATAAGCAATCTTTTAATTTTGTATACAAAGAATTAAATTTATTAGTTAACTTTTTATCCTCTTCTAATGTAGGAAGAGCATCAAAGTATATAAGCTTTGAAGCATTAAAATCCGGATTATATCCTGAAAAACCAATTCCACCAAATATTGTTAATTGGCTTTCAAGAGTTCTTTTCTTTAATGCATCTTCGGTCATAGATTCAATTTCAGATTCTGTTATTATTTCAAAATCATCACCAATAACTAACAATTCATTTTGCAAAAATGTTATTTCTAACTCATCAAACATTTTTTTATATAACTTAACAATGCTATCAACATTATTATCGGAAGCTCGATCAAGGTTCCATAATTCGTGATTCCCTAATACACAAATTATTTTCTTCGATGATATTCTATTTCGTTCAACTAATTTTTGATAAAAGATTTTTGATATCTTAAAACTTGATGAAACATCACCAGCTATTAAAATAAATTTCCCAACAACCTCTGATGGCATAGAATCTATCATTTTATCAACTATTGTTTTTACATAGTATTCAATCTCTTTTTCAGTTGCGTGATCTTTAAATTTACTAGCAATTTTATTATCAATATGTATATCACTAATATAACAGATTGATATTCTTCTCATAAAATCACCGGATTGATATGGTAAAACATCATTTTCATGAAGCATTGGAACATTCGTATTTTCAACTTTAACTAATTCATTACTTTGACTTAGTAATGGTTTGATTGCTTCGTTATAGAATGTATCATCATATAATCCATTTTTAATTAACACTGTACTATTTATAGCAACATTATCTAAGTTATATTTTTTTAAATCAATTCCATCAAAATTATATTCATAAATATCCGAATTAGTTAAATCACCATCTAAAAATGAATAAAAATCATCAAAATTGCTAAACTTATATTTAATCCTTTTATAAATAGTCGATAAACGTTTAGTAATAATGAAATATCCATCTTGATAGAATTTATCAATTATTTCTGATTCAAATTGTTTTTCTAAAAAAGAATTAATTGTGTTATCTTCAAAATTATTAATAAGATCAGACGCAATTTTTTCAAATATTTTTTGTTCACTCTTATTTAAATTTGAAAAAGTAATATTAATATAAGGCATTACTTCTACCCAATCTTCTAAAGTAAAATCTTGAGTATCGCAATAATTATATAATAGCCAATTATTTTTTATAACATCTTTACTATATTTCCTTTTATATCTATTAGGAATATACTTGATTGATTCAATATTTTTATTAAATGCTATATCACATAAATGTTCAGAAATATCTTTAGATTTAATTTTTCTTAAATAATTCCAATCATTTATAACACGCGCCTCAAAATTAATTTCTTTGGCTTTCATATAATCACTCCTTTCTATTAATTAACCTTTTAATTCAATTTTTCATATAATTTCGAATAAATAATAAATGGTTCATGCCAATCACGATAATATCTCATAATAGCATCCCTAGATGGTAATCCTAAAGATACAAGTTCTTTTGCAGCAGTAGGGATTCTCCCACCGTTTTTAATGTAATTTATAATCACTTCATCAATTTCTGTTTTTGTAAATTTTGCTTTCTTCTTTTTTATAATATTTATATTATATTTTTTACAAAAAGCTTCTATACTACCAAAATTACGATAAATAACACTATTAGAAATTGGAAACACTTCAAATAAATCTTTAGTTGTTTGAAATTCTCTATTATTACCTAATATATTTTCAACTGTTCGATCAATATCATCCATAGTTATTAATTCGTTTCTATGAGATATTTGTGAACCAATTATTTTTTGATACTTTTCTAATGAACCAAAAAATCTATATATTACCTTTGCATCAGGCATATTATTTTCTGAATTTAAATCCTTCAAATTAACTCTTCCATTTTTTTGAACAAATTTTTTTCCTGATTCAATAGCATCTTCATAAGTCCATTGATTTCTTACTTTTAGATTAAACATTTTAGACTTTAATTCATTTAATCCACTATATTCTGGATAATACTTTATAATGCATGGATATGAAGGTAAATTATTTTTAGACTTTAAGTCTTTTTCATATACATCTCCATACTCATTAATATACTTTTCAAGAGCTTCTTTTATAGTCTCCCTATTCCAAATAATTTTTTCTTTAATATTAAAAGCTTGCTTTAAAGTGTTTAAATCTCCATAATACTTTGTTACATAATAGTATGATGGTAAATTATTATATTCTCTTGTAAAATCAGTTTTAGTAATATTACCTTTGATACTTATAAATTTTGAAATAATCATATCGAAAGATTCTTTAGTCATTTCTTCACTTATTGGCAAAATAGACTGAATATCTTTCTTCACTATTTCTTTATTATTAGAATCATCAATGCTTATTCCTTCAAGAAATTTTCTTGCTTTTTCATCTAATAAAAAATCATTTAATTCTTTATCATTTTTCTTTAAGTTACAATTTGAGCATAATATTTGACAATTATCTTTTGTTGACTTACCACCTTTAGCATATGCTTCAATATGATCAAAATGTCCTTCATTAATTGACTTTAATTCTTTACCACAAATTTCACAACATATTCTTCCGTTATTCTTTTCTAAGTTTTCTCGAACAACTGAATATTTAATTGAATCAGAAAAATCTCTCATAGTGTCACCTCTTGAAGTTATTATATATTAACTAAGGTATTATTTCAACTGTGTTCTTAATTACCATTATAAAAAAATATACGTTTCATAATTAAGTAATTTCGTTTTAGATTTTAAAGTTCAATTTCCATTCTAAATATTCATCATCTGATATATCATAGACTTTTCTCATTTTTCTCTTCTTCTTCCATTCTTGAATTTCGTTATAAACATTCATGTTATATTCCTTTCCTGGAAAACTATCCATTTCAATATTAAATTGATAATATGGAAATTCTTCTTCCAACCACATTTGGTAATAGATCTCATCTATTGGATTAGTGAAATCATATTTTCTTATTGCATCTACACTTACTTCAAATAGTTCTGCTAATTCCTCTAATCTACTTGGACTTGGACCAGTGGTATTATTTTCATACTCACGAATTGTTTTATTTGGTTCTCTACCTTCAAATCCAAAATAAGCTGCCACATCTTCTTTAGTCATATGTCTGACTTTCCTAATGTACTCAAGTCTGGCTCCTTGAGACATATTCTTTAAATTAGGTTTAATATAAAACATTCTATCTACCTCCATTTCATTTTACTTTTTCACCAACAAAAAAAGTAGCCCTAACCTTATTGCTACTTTCCTGCATAAAAATCTATTATTGTGGCATCACACCACCCAACCCATTTTTATTATTTATATAATATTATCATCCTTCCATTTTATCCTTTTATTCCAACGAAAAAAGAACCTTTCGGTTCTTTGATTTTTTATTTATTGGAGTGTGTTCTCACTCTATTTTTGGCGGGACTTGATAGCAGCTTGTGCAGCAGCAAGTCTAGCTATTGGAACTCTAAATGGTGAACAAGATACATAATCAAGTCCAATCTTGTTACAGAATTCAACACTTGATGGATCTCCACCATGTTCTCCACAAATACCAATATGTAATTTTGGATTAACTGGTTTTCCAAGTTTTACAGCGATTTCCATTAATTTTCCAACACCATCTTGATCAAGTTTAGCAAATGGATCATTTTCAAAAATCTTATTATCATAGTAAGAATTTAAGAATTTACCAGCATCATCTCTTGAGAATCCAAATGTCATTTGAGTTAAGTCATTTGTACCGAAGCAGAAGAAATCAGCTTCTTTAGCTATTTCATCAGCAGTTAAAGCAGCTCTTGGAATTTCTATCATAGTACCAACTTCGTATTCTAAGTCAATACCCGCAGCTTTAATTTCTGCATCAGCAGTTTCAACTACTACATTCTTAACAAATTTTAATTCTTTAACTTCACAAACAAGTGGAATCATTATTTCTGGTTTAATATTCCAATCTGGATGTGCTTTTTTAACATTAATTGCAGCACGAATTACAGCTTTAGTTTGCATTTTAGCTATTTCTGGATAAGTTACAGCTAAACGACATCCTCTATGTCCCATCATTGGGTTAAATTCATGTAAAGATGCAATTAAGTTTTTAATATATTCAACACTCTTACCTTGTGCATCAGCAAGTTTTTTGATATCAGCTTCTTCAGTTGGAACGAACTCATGTAGAGGTGGATCCAAGAATCTTATTGTAACTGGATATCCTTCTAGTGCTTCATATAATTTTTCAAAGTCACCTTGTTGGTAAGGTAAAATCTTATCAAGGGCAGTTTCTCTTTCTTCAACACTGTCAGAACAAATCATTTCTCTAAATGCAGCAATTCTATCTGCTTCAAAGAACATATGCTCTGTACGGCAAAGACCAATTCCTTCTGCACCAAGTTCTTTTGCTTTTTTAGCATCAGCAGGTGTATCAGCATTAGTTCTAACTTTTAATGTTCTGAATTTATCAGCCCATTCCATAACTCTACCGAATTCTCCAGCAATTTTAGCATCAACTGTAGGAATAATTCCATCATATATATTACCAGTAGAACCATCTATTGAGATATAATCTCCTTCATGATAAGTTTTACCAGCAAGAGTAAATTTCTTATTTTCTTCATCCATTGCGATATCCCCGCAACCAGATACACAGCAAGTACCCATACCACGAGCAACAACAGCAGCGTGACTTGTCATTCCTCCACGAACAGTTAAGATACCTTGACTAGCTTTCATACCAGTAATATCTTCTGGAGAAGTTTCAAGTCTAACAAGTACAACTTTTTCTCCTCTTTCATTCCATTTTTCTGCATCTTCTGCAGTAAATACGATTTTACCACAAGCAGCTCCTGGAGATGCTCCTAAACCTTTACCAGCAGGTACAGCTTTTTTAAGTGCAGCCCCATCAAATTGTGGATGTAGTAATGTGTCTAAGTTACGAGGATCAATCATAGCTACAGCTTCTTCCTCTGTTCTCATACCTTCATCAACTAAATCACAAGCAATTTTTAAAGCAGCTTGAGCTGTTCTTTTACCATTTCTTGTTTGTAACATATAAAGTTTACCATGTTCAACAGTAAATTCCATATCTTGCATATCTCTATAATGATTTTCAAGTGTTTCACAAACTTTTTTAAATTCTTTAAATGCTTCTGGAAATTTTTCTTCCATTTCAGCAATATGCATTGGAGTTCTAACACCAGCAACAACGTCTTCACCTTGTGCATTAGTTAAGAATTCCCCGAATAATCCTTTTTCTCCTGTTGCTGGGTCACGAGTAAATGCAACGCCAGTACCACAGTCATCTCCCATGTTACCAAAAGCCATTGCTTGTACGTTTACAGCAGTTCCCCATGAATAAGGAATATCATTATCTCTTCTGTAAACATTAGCTCTTGGGTTATCCCATGAACGGAATACTGCTTTAATAGCACCCATTAATTGTTCTTTTGGATCAGTTGGGAAATCAGTTCCTATTTTTTCCTTATATTCAGCTTTGAACTTTCTAGCTAATTCTTTTAAATCATCAGCATCAAGTTCAATATCTTGGGTAACTCCTTTTTTAGTTTTCATCTCATCAATAAGTTGTTCAAAATATTTTTTACCAACTTCCATAACTACATCAGAATACATTTGGATAAATCTTCTGTAGCAGTCCCAAGCCCAACGTGGATTATTTGATTTTTCAGCTATTACATTAACAACATCTTCATTAAGACCTAAGTTAAGAATAGTATCCATCATACCAGGCATAGATGCTCTAGCACCACTTCTTACAGAAACTAATAATGGATTTTCTTTATCTCCAAATTTCTTTCCTGTAATTTCTTCCATTTTTCCAATGTACTCATTAATTTGAGATTGAATTTCTTCATTAATCTCTCTACCATCTTCATAGTATTGAGTACATGCTTCAGTAGTAATTGTAAAACCTTGAGGTACTGGTAAACCAATGTTAGTCATTTCTGCTAAGTTAGCACCTTTACCACCAAGAAGGTTTCTCATATCAGCATTACCTTCACTGAATAAATATACATATTTCATGTCTATATCTTGCTCCTTCCTTAACGATATTTATTATAACATAATTACGTCTTACAATTAAAGGCTTTTTATTACTTTTTTTATGTCTTTTACGTATATTTAGTATAATTTTTACTAATAAAGAAACTAATTAAGTATTGCAATTCCTAAATTTAAATAAAAAGCAAATATAATCCATAAAACATATGGTATTAAATAATTAGAAGCACTCTTATTAATTTGTCTAAACTTAATAAAAGTTATAACGACACTTAAAATAAGCAAGGCAAGTATTACAACTGAAAAACTAAACATCCTAAATCTAAAAAAGATTATAGACCATATAAAATTTAAAAATAGTTGAACATAATACCAAACACATGCATTATTTAAAATATAGTTATCTTTCTTTATATAATAAAAAGATATACCCATAAGTAAATACAAAATTGGCCATACAATCCCAAATACATATCCCGGTGGAGATAATGGAGGTTTAATAATAGAAGAATATAAATCAAAATTCCCACTAAATAATGCACTTACCCAACCAACTAATAATGGGAAAAATAAATAAAATAAATTTTTTCTCAATTTCAAATATAATCACCCATTATTATTTATTCATTTGTAAAGAAAAAAGACTAGTTACCTAGTCTAAAATAAAAATTAATTACAAAGTCCAAAAATACAATCACATGGATCATTACCAACGCCAAGGTATTGAATAAAATCATCATTTTTTGTTAAAATTTTCTTAGTATCTGAATTAAAACAAACCCTAACACCACTATCTCCATTAGTAAAATATTCAAATCCCCATGTATTAAGTCCAGTATTATCGCCAAAATGTTCACTATCACAAGAATTATATACTTCACCTTGACTATTAATACTATAATTTTCTTTCCAAATACCAACTTTTTGAGCAAAAGAATTGTTAAGACCTCTAATATAAAGATAATTATTATAAACAGTTAAATAATATTCATTATTGTCAAACAACGTTTGAAAGTCACCAACTATCTTATATGAATTTAATTTTTTACCATTTGCGTCATATAAACTTACACCATCTTTATTTTTATTCATTACATAAATACCATCTGAAGTAACATTGTAATAACTAGAAAAAATTTTCTTGAATTTCGAGTTATATAATCCAGAATCAATATGATATACCACACCCCCTTTTGTATGGAATTTATCAACAAATTTTTCCCCAGATAAAGAATAAACCTTTTTACCAGAATCAATATTAAAAATATATGTATTTGAATTTATTGGTTTTCCATCATTATATTCTTGTTTTATCGCAACAACTTCATTCTCATCTAAAATATGTAAATAGTCATAATCATCATTAAACATTATCTTATCTGTCTTAAAATTATACATTCCAGCATCCTTATATTCTTCGTGTTTTATAAGACATGCTTCAGGAAAATCATCATCTTTAGGCTTTTCCTTATGTTCTTCTATATTATAAAAAACAATACCCACAATTTTATTATCTTTTGATAATCCTATCTCATAATTTTCATATTTATTATCTAAATTAATCTTATACACTCTACTATCAAGAGTACTATATATTTTAAGTCCATTATCATCATATAAAATGTATGGTTCTTTATTTAAAGAAGAAATAGGAATAACTAAAAATTTAGCATCCTTGCTCTCTGTAGGAATAGTAAATGCTGTATCGCAGTCAAAACACTTATTTTCAAAATAAGTATCGCCAGACTTATAAAGATTAAGGGTATATGGATATCTAGATGTATCCACTGCCTTCTTAACCTCTTTTTTGCTATCATTATTTGTAGCTTTACTATTAGTTAGAAAATATATCAAAGGAGATACTATACACGCAATAAGTAAAACAACTAAAACTTCTAAAATTAAATTATTATTCTTTTTCATCAAATCAAACCTTTCTCTTATAACTTAATTATAATATATTGGTACAACAATTCCTAAAAGAATGTAAAGAATTTAAAAAACTTTACAAAAATTTGTAAAGTTTCTATAAATTATGGATTTAATCTATTAGGTCCCCTAAATATAAACATAGCTTCTTTAAGTGATGGAAGACCTAAAAGTAACATAGTAAGTCTATCCACTCCAAGTCCAAATCCACCATGTGGAGGACATCCATATTTGAAGAACTCTAAATAGAACTTAACGTCTTTATCAAGCCCCTTTTCACGTGCTTGTTCACATAATACATCATATCTGTGTTCTCTTTGTGCACCAGTAGTTATTTCTACTCCTCTCCAAATAAGATCATATCCTTGTGGAATATCATTTTTCCTTAAATGATAGAATGCACGTTTATCCTTTGGATAATCAGTAACAAATAAGAACTCACTATTATGTACTTCCATTGAATACTTAAAAGATAATTTTTCAGCTTCAGTAGTCAAATCAACCTTAGCATCTTCACTAACTTTATATCCATAGCGATTTTCTAATTCATCATATAAATCATGTAATTTAATTCTAGGAAATTTACCAGTCGGTACAATTACTTCTTGTCCATACTCTTCCTTTATTAATTCCCCATAAGAATCTTTTACCTTACCTAATGCATAAGTTAAAAGTTCTTCTTCCATACACATAACATCTTCAACTGAATCAATATAACTAAATTCTAGGTCAAATCCAGTAAATTCTGTAGTATGCCTATTTGTATTGGAATTCTCGGCTCTAAACACAGGACCAACTTCAAATATTCTATCAAGTCCTGCAGACATAGCCATTTGTTTATAGAATTGTGGAGACTGTGCAAGATATGCAAGACGATCAAAATATTTAACCTCAAATACTTCACTACCAGACTCACTAGCAGCACCAATTAATTTTGGTGTATGAATTTCCATAAAGTTTTTACTATAAAGAAATTCTCTCATTGCTTCTACAAATTTAGATTGAATTCTAAATATATCAGCATTATATGGATTTCTTAAATCTAACCATCTGTTGTCGAGTCTAGCATCTATTAAACTAGCATCTTTATCTTTAATATTAATTGGAAGTTCACTTTCTAATGCTTTAGAAGTAACTACGATACTGGATGGAATTATTTCCTTACCACCAAGTTTAACTTTTGGACTTTCTAATATCTTACCAATAACTTTAACTGTACTCTCATTGTTAAGCGAAGATATAATATCAATCATTTCCTTATTAGATTCTTCACTTTTTTCTATAGTAACTTGTACTTTACCAGTATTATCTCTTATTATAACAAAGGCTACCCATTGAAGGTTTCTTATATTTTCAACAAATCCTTGTACCTCTACTTCTTCATTAAAATGTTTTTCTAAATCCTTTATGTATACTCTATTCATTTTTACTCCTCCATATCATCATCATGACAACAACAAGTAGAAGAATCATGGTGAGTATCACATCCACAATCACACTCTTCATCATCATCTTCTTGTAGATGTTCATCTAAATAATACATTATATAATCAACACCAACTAGTTCTTCCTCTTTAGTTTTATTATTTTTTATTTTTACTTCATCATGTGATAAATCATCATCATTTAAAATTATTAAGAATTTACTTTTTAATCTATCAGCTTGTTTAAATTGTGCCTTAAGTCCTCTTCCATTATACTCAGTTTCAGCTCTAAATCCATTCATTCTAAGCATTTGAACAAGACTTGCCGCATACATTTTTTCAGTATCCGAAACATACATAACAAAAGCCTCAATATCATCTACTATAGGAAGACTTATATGTTCAAGTTCCAATGCCATCATAAGACGTCCCATGCCAAGCCCAAATCCAATACCAGGAGTAGATGGTCCATCTAATAATTCTACTAAACCATTATATCTACCTCCACCTGCTAAAACGTTGTTAGTTCCGAATCCATCAACATGAGCTTCTATTTCAAAAACAGTATGACTATAATAATCAAGTCCTCTAACAACACCAGGATCTACTTCATAATCAATTTCAAGTTCAGACAAATAAGCTTTTACTTTATCAAATCTTTCACGTGATACATCATTTAAATAATCAATTGTACAAGGTGCAGTTTTTAATGCAATATGTTCTTTATCAAATTTACAATCAAGAATTCTCATTGGATTCTTTTTATATCTTTCCTGACAATCAGGACATAACTCATTAATATATTTAGAAAAATGTTCAACAAGTGCATCCTTATACATATTACGAGATTCAATATCCCCTAAAGTATTAATTTTAACTTTAACCTCTTTAAGTCCTAACAGCTTAAATAAATTAACAGGTATTGAAATAACTTCAGCATCAATAATAGGATCATCACTTCCAAGAACTTCCACACCAAATTGTGTAAGTTCTCTATCTCTTCCAGATTGTGGTCTCTCATATCTATACATTGTACCATTATAATATAATTTTATAGGTTGAGTAGCATCACCATACATTTTATTTTCAACAAAGCTTCTTACAATTCCCGCAGTTCCTTCAGGTCTTAAGGTCATTGACCTATCTCCTCTATCTTTAAAATCATAAGTTTCTTTTGAAACTATATCAGTTGTTTCTCCTACACCTCTATGAAAAACTTCACTCGATTCAAATATTGGTGTACGAATAAAATTATAATTATATTTTTCCATTAAAGAATCTATAACTTTAGATACATATTGCCATCTCTTAGCTTCATAACCATAGATATCATGACAACCTTTAGGTTTTATTATCATAAATTCCCCTCCTCATATAAACATATTATATATTTAAAAGCCTTATTTGTCCATTATTAAAAGAAAAAAGTAACTATACTAGTTACCTTTAAACTGTTTAACTTTAACTATAAAAGGCTTATTTCTTTCATGCTCCTTATAATCAAGTCCATATCCTGCGACAAACACATCTTCTATATCAAAACCAATATAATTAGGTTCAATATCAAATTCTCTTCTAGATGGTTTATTTAATAGTGTACAAAGCTTAATAGATTTTGGCCTCTCTTCACTTATAATTCTATTTTTAATATAGTCAAGTGTTCTACCAGAATCAATAATATCATCCACTATTAAAACATTTTTATCACATACTGAGTCCCTTAACCATTTCTTAGGTATAACCTCACCCATTGATGAAGTATTATTACCATAACTAGATACATCTATATAGTCAACTACAACAGGAGTAGATTTTAACTCCAACATTAAACTACAAGCAAATATCATTCCACCCTTTAACACTGGAACTACAACAACTTCCTCACCACTATAATCATAATCAATTTTAGCTGCAAGCTCACCTATTCTAGTTTCAATTTCATCTTTACCTATTAACGTTTCAAACATTTCTTTTTCCATAACAAACCTCTCATAATTACATTCTACAGCAAGAAATATATCATTTCAAGGAAATACCTATATAACTTTGTTATCTTAAAAATAAAAGTTTGTTATAAGAAAAAGATTAGATTATATCTAAAAAAGAATCAAATTATTTGATTCTAATTTAATTATCTTTCGTATACTACTGTTATATTATCATTTGTACCAGCTGGCCAATTACTTAAATCTGTTGGCGTAGTAAGTGTAAGATTAATTGGATTTGAATTTCCCCAAAAAACCGAGCTATCCATATACTTTAATTTAGAATTTGCTTCAAATGAAACAGTAGTTAAGTTGTTATATGCAAAAGCATGATAACCAATATATTCAACTGATTTTGGAATTATTACATTAGATAATTTATTTCTTCCAAAAACACCTTCATCATAATCATCTCTTTCATTTCCATATATTGCGATTAGATGGGAATCTTTTTCAAATTTTAGTGATGCAATATTCCCTTGCCCTAAGTGCCTTGCCGCAAAAGCATTTGAACCTATTCTAACAACTGATGATGGAATTACAACCGATGTCAAAGAATTTTCTTGGAATGCATTATTACCAATAACTTTTAATGTTTTAGGAAAAACAATAGACTCTATAGAAGGGGCCCCTAGAAAAATGACTTCTGTTATTGAATTGCTAGGAAATATAACCTCTTTTGCAAAAGGCAAATCTATAGTTTTAACGTTTGGGGGAAGTATAACTTTTGAAATAAGTTGCTCTGAATCATCTGAAGTCGGCATAACAGTTGCATAACGAGTTAATTCTTCCATGTATATAGCTTGAGAAAAATCAAGCTTTTTAAATACACCATCACCATATAGATAATCTGACATAAAAGAAATATATTCTAAATTATTAAGCATGCCAAAACGATGTGATGAGGAAGTATTTGGTATAATTTCATAAGGATATAAATATTCATAATATGAATTATCAGTAATTCCGTAATTTCTTGCTGGATCTTTACCCCTAATGTGTTCTTTTAATAAATCACATACATCATTTGTCGTACAATAATATTCATATGGATATACCCTATCATTAGATGAAAAATATATCATATTATAATCTGTTGAAGTCTTTTCAATTTTTATTGTATTTGATGAATCTTTATACACTTTGAATTTTTGATCAGACTCAAGAGCATATTCTTTTACAGTCTTCAATTTTAATGTACTCAACTCGCTACTTCCATATATATATGATGTTTGCATTATTTCATTTATTTCTGCATCATTACTGCCTTCTTTTCTCATATTTTCAATATATTTAGTTTTAGCCTCTTCATTTTTAAATATGTATATATATTCTCCGGTTGATGTTTGTGCATTACTAACACCTAGTGAAGCAAATGCTAAAGGTGCTACTCTTTTAACTGGTATATTATTAATTTTAGCTGGTATTACTACATTATCAGTTCCA
>ERZ772821.74-NODE-74-length-100141-cov-32.423436_pt1 | contig 100141 bp, 95 predicted proteins | sample MGYA00580859_ERZ772821 | MGnify/ENA primary metagenome ERZ772821 (study PRJEB29015, sample SAMEA2737674) | human gut metagenome | biome: human gut; feature: human-associated habitat; material: faeces | place: China | collected 2012 ...
TCCTATAGAGTTAAAATCTAAAGATAGTTCAGACTTATGTAAGATGCATGGTCGGGAAATACTACATCAAACAATATTAAAACTAATACAGCATGAAAGTACTTGTTTATGGCACCCTTAAAAAGGGATTTCACGCCAATAACCTTTTAGGAGATTCCCCCTATCTAGGAACGTTTACAGAGGAACTACCTTATCAAATGTATGATTTAGGATCATTTCCAGCTTTGGTACCTTCTGAGAAGCCTACTTTAATCACATTTGAAATGTATGAGGTAGACAATAAAACTATGGAACTTCTAGATCACTATGAAGGATACCCTAATCTCTACACTAAAGATATAGTAGTAGTCAATGGAGTAGAAGCTATTATCTATGTAATGAAAAATAATGTCTATAGGTATAAGAAGCCTATGGCTGAAGGTTTGTGGATCAGAAAGTAAAATTTAAGATGAATGTCAATGCAAAAAAAAAGAGTTTCTTTTCCTTCTCACATCTAATTATTGATTCCTATACTATAGGAGAGAAAAAAGAATTAATTGTCTTAGCAGTATTTAACAATAATATACATACTAAGATTGGTACAGAGTTAATTATTGATTGTTGGCCGGGATTATCAATAAATGAGCAACTCTCAGATCTTATCTACCAAGACTGTGAAATGGAACTTTTTGAGGCTACTGATATTTTAGCTTTAGTAGAAGCTTTAAAAAGTGAACTTGAGCCACTTGTCTCAAATGTTAATAAATCAGCCAAACTAATCAATAATTTTCTTAACTTACCTACAGATTATGAGAAAGTAGACGAATTGTATAGATATATTATAAGCAGATACTCTAAAATGGACATCAAATGAAAAAGTACAAGTTAAAAATTAGATCTAAAAACCATACGGCCTCAAAGATTAGAGGAATAGTTAAGAGCCCTCATAGAGCTGTTCTAAGATTAGGAAGTATCACACCTACAGAAGCAATATTTCCTAATATTCCTATAGATGATATTATAGAGATAAATACTCCTGAAGGATGTAAGATCTCTGGTAATAAAATCCTCATGAAGAGAGCTTTTGAAGATTCCGGAGTTAAAACTGCTAATTGGAAAGTATGTGATGATATTGGGGATTGGGATATATTCCCAGCCATTATTAAGCATAAACATTCCAGCAAAGGAAATGGAATCTTCTATATAAAAGATCAGGATGATCTAGATAACTTTAAAGTTAGCCATCAAGATAAACTAAATAATTATATTATAGAGAAGTATTTTTCCTACTCCAGAGAATATAGACTACATGTAACTGCCGAGGGTTGTTTCTACACCTGCAGAAAAATGCTAAGGGAAGAAGCAGAAGAAAGATGGCATAGGCATGATAATAATTGTGTCTGGATTCTAGAGGAAAATCCTCTATTTGATAAACCTAACAACTGGGAAGAAATTGTAGCAGAGTGTGTTAAAGCTCTTACGGCGGTTTCTTTGGATATTGCAGCAGTTGATATTAAGGTTCAGTCAGCTACTAATAAACAAGGAGTGCTTAGAGAGTCTCCGGAATTTATTATCTTAGAAACAAATAGTGCTCCTTCTTTAGGAGATATTACAGCTAACAAATATGTAGAACAGTTAACAAATATGCTTAATTAAGTATGAATATTTCATTTCTAAGTCATTCCACTTATTGGAGATTTAATAATCGTAATTATGGAGGGATGACTCGATGGCCCTGCTGGGGCAATTACTTTAGTAACTCAGAGATGACAAAGGCTCTGGAAGGTAACTGTATTGTAAACACAAAAGGATTTACCTGGGTTATTTATACCAAAGAATCAAATGACCATAATAACAATTATTGTCTACTTACCAAAGATGAGATTATAGAATATCTATCTCTCTTGCAAAAGATATTTAGATTTAAATCTTTTGAATTAGTGGAGGATGATACGCTTTATACTAATATTCCAACTGCTAATAGAATATTAGTTAATATGGAATTTGGTATAAGTTATTGGGCTGTGAGACTCTTGTTAACATGGTGTAGACTATTATATGAAGTGCCAGGAAATGTAATTCTAAAAGAAGTAGTTAATCTGCATAGAAATGGAATGTTTACCAATTTAAATATGGTAAACTTGTATTGTGTAGTAGCTAACATCTATTTGTTAGAGGGGACTGGACATTCTCTTTATAGAAGACGTTTGTTCTCCACTATGTTTAGTGAATCTAGATCTATGGCAGAATATAAGGAAGGCCAGTCCCTTAGCCCTTATCATAACACAGTTCTCACTAAAGAAGATATTCAAAAAGGAAAGAGTTTGTTATGTTACTATGATACTATAGAAGAGTGGGCTGAACGAGTAAAAAATTATCCCCTCAATTCATGTGCTAACTATTTTATTCCCTGTATACATTGGGGAGATTTTGAGCACCTTGAATCTAATTTACCCGAATACTCAGAAACAAGGCTTACTAATAAAGTAGCCACTTCCATAGAAAAAGGAGAGATTTCTGAAAAAAGGGTAATATACTATATTGTTCTTATAAATCTAATTGAGAAGTACAGACCCACCTCTGTCTATTGGCAGCCAAATTTTAACAGTAAATAATAATAGACTATATGAAAGTATATATAGTAGGAAGATCTAGATCCTATGCATCTTGGATAAGTGGAGAATTTGAGTTAGTACAGAACATCAAAGAAGCTAATTTGGCAATCTTTACAGGAGGAGAGGATGTCTCTCCTGAGTTATATGGAGACACTAATGTTAGCTCATATGATAATCCTTCTAGGGATCTTAGAGAGGTAAGAGAATACCTAAGTATGCCTAAAGAGCTCTTAAAGGTAGGTATTTGTAGAGGAGCTCAGTTCTTAACTGCATGTAATGGTGGTAAATTAATTCAAGATGTTCACCTACATGCAGGGAGACCTCATGAACTTTTATTCAATGATGGCTCAGTACGAATTATCACATCACTCCATCATCAAATGATGTATCCTTATAATCTTCCTGATGATGAATATGAACTAATTGCATGGAGCAAAGAGAGGCTTAGTAACAAATATGTTACAGGAGGAGCATTTGACATTACTAATACCGCTGATTTTAAAGAACCAGAAATAGTTTATTATCCTAAAACTAATTCTTTCTGTATTCAAGGGCATCCAGAAATGATGCCAAAAGATTCTCCTATAAACACATACATCAATAATTTCGTAAAAAACCACATTAACAATTATGAATAGAGTAGAAAATTATCTGGTAGGATCAGATCCTGAATTGTTTATTCGCCATAGTCAGACAAATAAAATTATTTCGTCAATAGGACTTATCCCAGGAGTAAAAGGAAAGGCTTATACTCCTGAAGGCATGTCCAAGGGATATGGACTACAAATAGATAATATCTTAGCTGAATTTAATGTTCCACCAACCAATATTAAAGCTGATTTTATCGTGTCAATGAACAAAATGAAAAAGTTTATTGATGAGTTTGTAAAGAAGGCAGATCCAAACTATGAGATTCATTGTTATGGATCAGCTATTGTAGATGATGACCAGCTACAAAGTAAGGAGGCTAAGGAATTTGGTTGTAGTCCTGACTATAATGCATGGACAGAGGACATCAATCCCAAACCAGATGGAGAATCTACTAATCTTAGAACCACTGGATGTCACTTTCATATAGGCTATGATAATCCTTCTGTAGAAATCTCCTTGGAGATTGTTAAAGCCTTTGATCTATTTCTAGGAGTTCCTTCAATTCTAATTGATCCTGATGACAGACGGAGACAACTTTATGGAAAAGCAGGATGTTTTAGACTAACTAGTTATGGCGTAGAATATAGAACTCTTTCAGGATATTTTATCAGCAGTGACAAACTAATTGGATACTGCTTTGACCAAATTGGAGAAGCTATTGATTTTATTAATAAAGGCAATAGTGCTGAAATGGTTAGAGAAGAAGTTCAACATTGTATTAACAACAATGATAAGGAAGCTGCCAAAGCTCTTGTTAGCAAGTTTAACTTAAAAACTATTTAACTAATGTGTGGTATATTTGGATTTGCCAGCAATAAAAATGATAAGAAATTTGCAGTAGATAAATTTGCTATGTTGGGAATCTTTAATGACAAAAGAGGTGGAGATTCCTGCGGAGCTTTTATTGATAGAGAAATCAATTGGGGAGTAGACAAATCAAAGTTATTTATAAACTTTATCAGAGATACCCCATTTGTTTCTTCATTTAAAGATACTCATGTAGACATAGCTGTAGGTCATTGCAGAAAGGCTTCAGTTGGAACAATTAGTCTTAGTACTGCTCAACCTGTTGAGATTAGAAATGAAGATACCAATGAGATTGAATTTGTATTTACTCATAATGGAACTCTTTTGAATCATCAAGAGCTGGCTGATAAATATCTTAGTAAGGTTCCTCAACATTATACAGATTCGCAAATTTTGGCATATATAATTTATCATTATGGGCCTAAAGTTTTGCTAGAGTATAATGGTGCTGGAGCCTTTGCATGGGTTGACTATAGGCCTACTGATGATGGTGACAAAACTCCTCGAACTTACCTATTTAAAGGAGAATCAGCTAACATTCAGTATGGTGCTTATACCAGCGAGGAAAGACCTCTGTATATAATTCATACAAAGGAAGGTATCTGGTGGTCATCTATAGCAGAGTCACTAAGTGTGATTACTTATGGAGAAGGAAATGTAATAGATATATTTACTAATACATTATTCTGCATAAAAGAGGGCCAAATAGTTTCCAAGGAGGTATATGATAGGAAGAGTAAGTATCAGGCTGTATCTACATTTAATAGGTCTTACTGTCCTAAGGCAAGCGTTGCTAAAAAAGAAGTAGCTTGGCAGTATATTATCTCCCCTGATTGGGTAGAGCCTACCATAGCAGATAAAGGTTACGCTGCTGGAGATAAGATATATTTTATGGATGGCTTTTACTACCATAAAGGACAAAAGGTTAGTGGTGAAAAGGTTCTGTATAGTACAGGATATATTGGCTATTCTGGCTCTACAGTTGGAAAGAAGTTCTACTTTTACAAGGGAAGAATGCTTAATAGCTTATATGCATATGAGATAGCTAAAAGATTAGAAGAAACTCTAGATAAAGGAGAGCAGTGGAAAGATAATTGGTTAGCTTCTTTATGTTATCAAGGAATATACTACAGTAAAGATCTGGATAAATTCTACGAATGTGAAAAATATACATCTAGTCTTAAGACTTTTACTGGAGATTTCCAAGTGTTCTTTACCTTAGATCCCATAATTTATAAAATTAAAAAAGGACGTATTGTTGGCCACAGAGTTCCTACTGAAAAATGGCCATCCTGGACTGCTTATGACTCTTATGTAGCTGAAGATGATATGGACTGTTATGTACAAGAAACAGCAAACTTAACCAGAGAAGATATAAATGCAGTATTAGATGTGGAAATTAAAGAAATTAAAACTCTTACCTATTAATTTTATGGAAGAAAACGTAACAACTCTTTCACAGAAATCAGTAAATAAGTCCGATTGCATATCCATTGATGGTTACTGGTATATTAAAGAGATCGAGGCTGTCAAACTAGGAGAATTTTGGTATCCTATATCCTCTCCACTTATTTATCAAGATTATAAGACTGGTAAATATGTTAAGAAGAATAGAAACACAATTAAAGGTATAGTAGATTATACTCCAAAGGGTGGTTGTATAAGATCATATTTTCAGAGTGATGTAAATGGCATAGTCTTTCTTAAAAAAGCTAATGGATCAGGAGAAGCTGTTATTAATGAAGAAGTCTTGAACAAGATTCCAAGAGTCTTTAATAAAACTCTCGGGTGTGATGAAGTGGTAGAAGCAGCTAATTCTGATATGGAGAAATGGTTAGGCAACTGTATAGGCAGAAAAGTTAACTGTTATTCATTTGGAGAGCATTATAGTAGCCATGAATTAATGCCTATTTTCCTCAAGGATAATCATAGGAAGGTAATTGATAATGTTACGTCTACAATTCATCCTAATTACCTAAAGGAGTGGGGAGATCTTACCTTCGGTATAGAATTTGAAACTTCCGCTGGTAATATTTCAGAAGCTGACTGCCATAGATATGGATTAATGCCTCTAAGAGATGGTTCTATCAAAGGACATGAATATGCTACTATTCCATTAAATGGGACTGAGAATGATTTCAAGCTGTTGCTCGCTCAGTTAAAATTATTAAGAGAAAACTGTTTTTTTGATAAGGATTGCTCCATGCATGTTCATATAGGAGGATTCCCAATAAAAGAAGCAGAAATCTTTGCTCTTTATAATCTATGCCTACGTCTAGAGGAGCAAGTTAGTAGAATGTTTTGTCGTCAATGTATGTGTACATCTTCTTTCAAAACAAAAGCTAAGGATTTTTGTAATCCACTTCCAGGGAAGTTTAATTCCTTTGATGATCTTTATTATTTTCTTTCTGGAGGAAATACCAGATATCGAAGTGACTTATATAAAAATCATCCTCAAGACAATGAGAATAGGGCTAAATGGAACATGGGGCACAGATACTTGTGGGTTAATCTTATAAATCTATGCTTTAAAAAGACGGGAAAAACTGTGGAGTTTAGACTTCATGAGCCTACCTTTAATTCAGAAAAGGTAATAAATTGGTTATTTATCTGTGCAGCATTTCTTAAATATGCACAGAAACATACTAATGATATCCTCAACAATGTATTTCCAAGAAGTCTGGAAGATATGTTGTCTTCAATCTATTCTAGTGAATTAGCTACTGAGCTGATAAAGTATTATAAAGCTAGAAGAGAATTTTTTGAGTTATCTTATAGAAAATATAGTGATGGATATGGCCATTATAATCTTCAACTTGATTCTAAGATAACTTATAGTACTAATCTAATTATTAATGTGTAAAAATGGATGGAATCAAATTTTAGATAGTCCTATAACTAATAAAATTTTACATTTTCTTGAGAGGGAGTATAAGAATAATATTCCTATATTTCCTACTCAAGAAAATGTTTTTAATGCTTTTAAAGAATGTGCTTACAAAGATCTAAGAGTAGTTATGTTAGGGCAGGACCCTTATCCACAACCAGGTTATGCCACTGGATTGTTATTTGCTAATCCAGTAGGAACTGAGGAATTGAGTCCCTCATTAAAGTTAGTAATAGATAGAATCTATAAAGATTTCTATCTAACAGAGCCTGAGAAATTTCATTTTGACATAACTATGAAAAAATGGGCTCATCAAGGAATTCTATTACTTAACTCAGCATTAACTGTAGTAGCTAATACTCCTACTAGTCATAGTAATCTGTGGTTTCCTTTCATTAAGGATATGCTAGTCAAATTAAGTAGAGATGCCTCTGGCATTATTTACTTATTAATAGGGGCATATGCTAAATTATTTGAGCCTTTCATAAATCATAATACTAATTATGTTTTGTGCTATAAACATCCTGCCTATTTTGCTAGAACTAATTCAGAGTTTGAATGTGATGGATTCCTGAAAACAAATGAGATTCTCAGTAAAAACAATGGATTAACTATAGAATTCTAATGAGAGCTAATAAAAAAATTATCAATGCTACTCCTAATCAATTAGATTCTATAAAGTTTAAAAGTAGAAGTGAGGCCTTATGCTATAAAAGACTTATAGAGTCTGGATTTAGTCCTAAATATGAAGAGGAATCATTTGTATTATTTAATACTTATAAACTAAGAGATAGCAGTTTATTGGTATTTATAGGAGATGTCAAAAGCAAAACCCTAGAAAGATTTGATAAGACACTGAGAAAGTCTGTATATACACCAGACTTTACTTTTGACTTTAATGGTTATCACATCATAATTGAAGTCAAGGGTTACCCAAATGATACTTATCCTTTTAAAAGAAAAATCTTTCTAACCAATTTAGGAAAAGGTCTGTACAATATTCAACAGCCAGTAGTTTTTATGGAGATTCATAGTACCAAAGAACTAATACAGGCCATAGAGATTATTAAAACTTTACCTTAATGGATTATGTAAAAGTCTTTAGAACCTATAGTACAAAAGTCTTTCAAAATAAAGACCTGGTATTATCCAAATCCTTGATAGATTCAAGAAGATTTGAAGACTTATATTCTCTAGTAAGATCAGAATGTATTAGAGAAAAATCTAAACAAAAAGAACTTACTGAAAGATATAAGTTGTTAGTAGAGTTTGAGGGATATGTAAAGAGCTATTGTCAGCTTTTAGATATAGACACCGAAGTTGACGATAGTGAACAAACCTCAATGGATGATTTAACATATGAAGATGAAGAGTATTCTTGATCTAAGCTGCAAAGAATGGGAGGAGAGATCTGATAATAATCTTATTTATTCCTACTCAAGACTTGCAAGACTATGGAGAGAAGGCCCAAAGAGCTTAATCTCTGAAGAAAAAGCTGACTCGGACAGCTTAAGATTTGGATCTTTAGTAGACTGTCTACTTACATGTCCTGAGGAGCTTAAAGATAAATTTGTAATATCTGATTATGAAAAGCCTTCTTTTGCTGTTATTAAAATTTTAGATCTCATTTGGGATAAATGTGATAAGAGCACTTGTGAGCTTAAAGATATAGATGCAGCATTAGCCTTAAAGATTATGGACCAGGAAAACTACAGAACTAACTGGGGCATAGAAGCTAGACTTAGGGAATTAATAAAGGCTGGAAGTGGATATTTTAGTCTATTGTTTCTAAGTAAAAATAAAACTTTAGTCAGTCAATCTGAATTTGATGCTGCAGAATCTTGCGTAAGAACTTTAAAAGATTCTCCATTTACCTCTAAGTATTTTAAGGAAAATCCATTTCAAACTGATGTAGATCATTTCTATCAAGTTCCATTTACCGGTGAATATGATGGTATAAAGATTAGAGGAATATTTGATAAGATCATTGTGGATCATAAGAATAAAGTTATAGTTCCTATTGATCTTAAAACTACTGGTAAAGACGAGGAGATATTTCCTCAATCCATAGTCAGTTGGAATTATTATATTCAAGCTGACATGTATATGTATATGCTTTCTCAGGCAACAACAAAGGATGATTACTATAGGGATTTTAAAATATTACCTTTTAGATTTATAGTTATTAATAGGTATAAGAAAAGTCCAATAGTATGGATCCTTAAGACTGATAATCTTGAAGAAATATTGGCCAAGAAAAAAATTAAATCTTGGAAAAGATTACTAATGGAAGCTAGTTGGCATGAAAAAACTCATAAGTTTGATTATAGCTATGAGACTTATATGTGTCAAGGAGAAAGGTATGTAGATTTAAATGAGGTTTTATGAAAGAAGTGTTACACAAGGAAGAAGTGCTTGATAGGATAGCACCTTTATTTTCTGATAGATTGGCAGCTGAAGTATGGCTTAATAAATATGCGGCAGAAGGGGAGCAAGATCCACGTCAGATGTTTACTAGACTAACATTAGCATTAGCTAGGAAGGAGTTTGAGTACTATAAAAAGGCTAGGAAGAAACTAATGTACTATCCTTGGCTCAAGAAAAGAATCTCTAAGGAAGGTCTAGATTATTATAGCAGAAATCTACAGTTTAAAGACCTCTGTCAAGAAATTATGGATCTATTAAAAGGATTTAATTATGTAATCCTTGGAGGATCTATGATGGCCTCTCTTGGTACTAAAAACTACAGTTCAATTAGTAATTGTTTTGTAATAGGTCAGCCAGAGGATTCCATTAATGGCATCAATCTAAAAAGAGCTGAACAATCTAATCTGATGAAGAGACGTAAACACCACCACTGCGTCGCTATGTAGTGATACATAGAAAAATAAACTCTATTAATTGCTGGAAACTCCTAAAGAGGTAAAATACTTGTCTATATTTTTGGATAAGTGAAAATTTTTACTTATATTTACAATTTAACTAAAATTGTATACTATGGACAATCAGCAGCTAAGATCTATAGAAATATAGATAAAGTTCAACGACTATTCCGAAAGGAAGTACACTTAAGCAAGTGGAAACATAGAGCATCCTACTTAGGATGAAGATATAGTCTAATCTTAAAGGAAACTTTAAGCAGTTCATAAGAGAACGCACTTAACCTAGCGAATTAAGTGGAATATTATTGGGTGGAGTAGGAAAGGACTTATCCACATTAAGACCGCGTTCTGCAGCAGTTAAAAATGCTGCGAGAACTTCTACTGGAGCTGTCTCTTTTATGAATGTGGATAGTGAAATCACTAGAGAAATTGCTCAAGAGGGTAGAAGAGGAGCCTTAATGATAACACTTAGTGTTAAGCATCCAGATATTTTGGAATTTATTAATGCTAAACAAAATGAATCAAAAATAACTGGTGCAAATATCTCAGTAAAAGTTAGCAATGATTTTATGCTAGCTTTGGAAAGAGAAGTTATTGAGGATAATAAGAAGGTTCCTGAAAATACTTATTTCCTAAGATACCCTGTTGATTATACATTTCCTTTTGATTCTATTAAGAATGGTATTGAATATAGAAAAGAAGTAGAAAAACTAGGTCTTTTGCAATTACCTGTGAATACTTTAATACCTATTCACAAGAAGGGACAAACTATCTATGTAAAAAAAGTCAATGCCAAGGAAATATGGGATACATTAGTTCATTGTGCCTGGAATAGAGCTGAACCAGGAGTAATGTTTGATGATATTCATATTAATTATTCTCCAGATGGAGTATATGACCAATACAGAGGTGTGACTACAAACCCTTGTTTTCATCCAGATACTTTGATAGAAACCGTAGAGGGTAGAAAAAGAATTGCAGATATTACTGAACCTACTTATGTTTATAGTATGAGTAGAGAAGGTAATTTATGTGTTGTTCCTTCAAGTGCAGCATTTAAAACACAACTTAATGCTAAAACTTTAAAAATCACTCTCAGAAATGGATCTTCTATAATGGTGACTCCTAATCATAAGATGTATGTTCAGGATAGAGGATGGGTACAAGCAGAACATTTACTAGTTGGCGACAGAATTGCTCATATATTGAGAAGTAGAAGAGGTAAGAAATATGTAGGAATTAAACTTACTACTCAGGGCAATAGAGACTATAGGATGGAGCATAGACTTGTATATGAATCAGTATTTGGTTATACTAATCATGATATTCATCATATAGATGGTGATACATTTAACAATAGTATCACTAATTTGGAGGCCTTACCTCACACTGAACATTCAAAAATAACTGCTACAGAGCAGAACCCACAAACTCACCAAGAGAGAGATCATACAGGAAGATTTGTTAGTTATAAGGAAGATAAAATCATTCAGGGAGTTAAGAATTTGCCAGAGGATCTAGCTACTAATTTTAAAGGCAAATTTGATAACTGTATTGTATCTATTGAAGAGGGGCAACAAACTGATGTATATGATATACAAGTTCCAGATACTCACTGTTTGATAGCTAATAATATGGTGGCTCATAATTGTGGGGAAATATTTATGCAGCCCTATGATAGCTGCAGATTACTTCATCATAATTTATTCTCTTATATACAGAGAGAAAGAAATAAAGATGGTATACTTTACGGATTTAATTTCAATAAATTTAAAAAGAATGCATATTTAGTTTCTTTATTAGCTGATGATTTAGTAGACCTTGAAGTAGATGCCTTGGATTCTATTATCAATAAAATACAGTCTGAGCACAATCCTTTGGATGCAGATGAGCTAGAAATGTGGCAGAAGCTTAAGGAGAATGGATTAAAGGGAAGAAGATGTGGTATAGGAATTACTGCCTTAGCTGATACTATAGCTTATTGTGGATATAAATATGGTTCACCAGAGGCTAATACACTAGAGGAATCTATATTTTCTAGTAAATTAGATGCAGAGCTCAAAGCTCAAGGAGATATGGCTGTCATCAGAGGAACCTTTGATGGATGGGATAGAAGTAAGGAATTTAGTCTAGATCAAAATTTTCAGTTAAAAGGAAATAATGATTTCTATCAATTCCTTTGTGAAAGAGCTTATCCTAAAGCTTTAGAAGAATCTAATGAAAAATTAGATAGCCTCTTAAGGATTTATAAATATGGACATAGAAATATTTCGTGGAGTACTGTTGCTCCTACTGGTAGCGTTAGCATTTTGGCTGGCACTACCTCGGGAATAGAACCATTATTTCTTCCTTACTATACTAGAAGTAGAAAAGTTCTTGAAGGGGAGCCCAGAGACTTTACTGATAGTAATGGAGATGGATTTATTAATTATCTTGTTGTACATCCTAAATTAAAATTTTGGATTAAAGATCATTGTACTCAAGAAGAGATACAAGCAGTTGATAACAATGATTTTGAGGTAATTGATAAATATTTTAAAGAATCTCCTTATTATCAAGCAAGTGCAGCAGACCTTCCAGTTCCTGAGAGAGTAAAAATTCAAGCTATTGCTCAAAAATACACTACTCATTCTATTAGCTCTACAATAAATCTAGCTAAAGAAACAACAGCTCAAACAGTATCAGATATCTATAAGCTAGCCTATTCCAATAATCTAAAAGGAATTACTGTTTATAGAGATGGGTGTAGACAAGGAATTCTTAATTCTATTAAATCTAAAAAAGAGGAGTTCCCTCAGTATTCAGCTCCTAAGAGACCAAAGGTACTTAAGGCAGAAGCTAGAGTAATTAAGAATAAGGGAAAATTATTTAAAGTAATTGTAGGACTCTTAGATAATAAACCTTATGAAATATTTGCCTCTGAGACTGAACAGTCCAGTCCTACCCAGCAAGGAACTATTACAAAGATAAAGAAACATGTGTATAAATGGGAAGGTACAGATGGAGAGGTAATTGAGAATATTAGATTAATGTCTAATAATTTTGAAGAAAGGGCATGTACATTATATCTCTCTATGCTTCTAAGACATGGAGTTAAGATTCCATATATTATCAAAACTGCACGTAAAGTTGATGATAATATTGTTTCCTTTACTTCAGCAATTTGTAGAGTTCTGGGTAAGTATACTAAAGAGGAAATCTCCACTGAAGAAGTTTGCCCTGATTGTGGTAAGCCACTAATTAGAGAGGGAGGTTGTATAAGATGCTCTAATTGTTCTTATTCAGCATGCATGTTATTAGCTAAGCAATGAAAATTTTAGTACAGGTAAAAGATGATAAGTACTTTCCAGTTATTAAAGAAAAAGGAGACTGGATTGACTTATATGCAGCAGAAGACATAGAGTTATTGCCTTCTACCATGATAGATCCAATAACTAATACAATATCTTTTCGATCTGTTAAGATTGACCTTGGAGTTGCTATGGCCCTTCCAAAAGGATTTGAGGCCTTAGTAGCACCAAGAAGTAGCCTATTTAATAAGAAAGGATTACTCTTAGTTAATAGTATAGGAGTGATTGACAATTCTTATAGAGGAAATGAAGACTATTGGGCTTTTCAGGCTCTTGTAACAAGAGTCTCAAGTATCAAAAGAGGAGAAGCTATTTGCCAATTTAGAATTCAGCCTTCTCAAAAAGCTACAATTCTAACTAAACTTAGATGGTTATTCTCTAATAGGATTATTCTTGTTAAGTCTAAATTAGGCTCTAAGAATAGAGGTGGATTTGGATCCACTAATGGATATAAAGACTAAATATGATTGGTATCATCTTCATTCTATTGGTATTAATAGTTCTCTACTCTTTTATGATTAGAGATCTTATCAGTAGAATCCACACTCAGTCTTTTGAGTGTACCTCATTTAAGGAGCTATATGACAAAGCCAAAATGCCTATAGTTCCATTGAATATTTTTGGCAAAACTTACCACTTTATTATTGATACTGGAGCAGATCTAAATTTGATAAGGACTTCTTTTGCTAATGATTTACCAGAAGGGTTTCTATATGAGATAGAGGGCTCTAATGTAACAGGAGCTGGAGGTGATATTAATACCTCTCAGGGAGCAGATCTTGAAGTTGAATTTGAAGGGTATGACTTTAATGTAAATGTGGAAGTCATGCCTATAGATAATGCTTTAGATCTAGTTGGTAGTAAAGCTGGAATTGAAATTATAGGAATTTTAGGAAATCCATTCTTACATGATAATAAATGGATGCTTGATTTTTCAAAAAAATTAATTTGGACCAAGAGGCTTTAATATGATTTATGTATTAAGAGGAGGAAAGGAAATTAAACCTTTAACTTCTTTAAGTGAAACAGCCTCATGTAGAGTATTCAGAGTACTTAACCAGGATCAAAATGTTAGGACAAATTATGATGCTTTTGGATTACTAACTATTACCTTTGTTGGCTCTGAGCATACTTCTACAATAACAGTTGGTGAAGAATTAACAGCAAAAATACAACATACAAAAACAGCAATAAACTTAGGTAGAATTATTGCTGTAGACTACTCTACTGAGGTGGGATATTTAATTATCACCAAGGTAGATGAGATTTCTAGTAACAAATCAGACTCCTCTATTTAGAGAAGCTGAACAATTTATAATAGTAGATCCTAAATTTTGCTTAAGGTACTTTGAGGATAAGAAGATTATTGGTTTAGATACTGAAACTGAGGGATTTGATCCATACACAAAGAGGATTCTACTATGTCAGCTTGGAGATAGTCATAATCAATTTGCTATTGATTATACAGTTGATCTAAAATTATTTAAGGATCTACTGGAAGATACTGAAAGATTATTTCTACTTCATAATGCAAAGTTTGACTTGAGGTTTTTTCTACACCAGAACATAGTTATAACTAATGTATATGATTCTTTCCTAGCTGAGAAGCTTTTATGGCTTGGATATCCTCCAGGTATCCATAGTATGGCATTAGATGCTTGTTGTGAAAGATATTTAAATGTTAAGCTAGATAAATCTATTAGAGGTCTTATACATAAAGAAGGACTCTCTGATAGGGTTATCACATATGGTTGTAATGATGTTAAGTATCTTCTTCCACTGAGAGAAGCACAACTCCTGGAACTAAAAAAGAATGGATTAGAAACAGCTGTAGAGGTAGAAAACAAATTCGTAATAGTCTTAGCTTATATAGAATATTGCGGAGTCAAGTTAGATTCTCAAGCATGGAGAAATAAAATGCATAGGGATCTTGCCAATTTACAGGAAGCTGAATACTCCTTATCTAAGTGGGTAGTAGATAATGGTCCAGAGCAATTTGTTAATAAGATTGTGCAAGGAGATTTATTTGCCTCCGTATCAGGAGAGCCTACCTGCAAAATTAATTGGGCATCCTCTAAACAAGTAGTTCCATTCTTTAAGTCTTTAGGATTTGATCTTAAAGTCAAAGACAAGCAAACAGGTCGTCTTAAAGATTCTGTAGATGCTAAGGTTATTAAGCCTCAGTCACATTTATCCCCAGTAGCTGCCTTATATCTTAAGTACAAGGAGTATGCAAAGATTGTAGATACTTATGGGCAAACATTCTTAGATGCAATTAATCCAGTCTCTCACAGGATTCATACAGTATTTAATCAACTAATGGATACTGGAAGATTATCTTGTGGAGGAGGAGTAGATAAAGATAGTGGACGTAAACTACTAAATTTACAAAATTTACCTAAAAATCCTGAGACAAGATCTAGTTTTATTCCAGAAGAAGGTAATGTTTGGATCTCTGCTGATTATTGTAGCCAAGAAAGTGTAATTATTACCAATATATCTGAAGATCCAGCCCTAATTAAATTCTTTCAAGAAGGTAAAGGAGACATTCACTCTTTAGCTGCTAAAATGGCTTTTCCACAAAAGCTAGCTAATATTCCTTTAGAGGAAGTTAAAGAAAAAGATCCTCATACTAGAGATCTAGGCAAAAAGGTAGAATTTGCTATTAACTATGGTGGCAATGGACTTACAATTAGTCAAAATTTGAGTTTACCACCAGAGGAAGGAAATTCTATCTATGATGCTTATATGCAGGGTTTTAAAGGTCTAAAAAGATATCAAGATTTTTGCAGAAGAGATGTAATGCAAAAAGGTTTTATTCTGCTTAGCCCTATAACTGGACATAAGGCCTATATCTATGATTTTGATAAGCTCCAGCAGCATAAAGAGGAAATGAACTCTCCAGGATTTTGGGATGCTTATAGAGCTGATAAGGCCCTAGGAGTAAGTTCAGAGAGAGTGGAATTGGTTAGGCATTTCTTTAGAAGAAAAGCTGATTCTGAGAAACAAAGTATTAATTACAGGATTCAAGGTTGTGGAGCTTTATGTTTTAAATTTGCTTCTATTAAATTCTATAACTATTTATTAGATAATAACTTATTATTCAAAGTAAAATATACCATTCCAGTACACGATGACCCTTATTTTGTCGTGTCTAAACCTAGTTAATTGCTGGAACATCCTAAAGAAGTAAATTTGGAATTCTCCAAAATTTTACTTATATTTGTACATATTAATATTAATTAAAATGTACTAAGTATGGACAATCAGCAGCTTTATCAGTTTAATAATGAACAATTACAAGTCCTTTACACTGCACGACTTGGTGATGGTTGCTTAGCTACCTCAAATAGCAATAGCACTTATTATGTCACTAATTGTAAGTATAAGGAATACCTTCTTTTTAAGAAGAGCTTATTAAAAGATCTTTTTAAAAATCTCTCTTATAGAGAAGAAAATGGATACTGTCATACTCCTATTTACATTTTGAGATCCAAATCACTAACTAATGAACTTAATATTATTAAGGAATTAGATTTATCTACAATTTTAAAATCTCTTAATGAATTAGGTATAGCTCTGTGGTTTTATGATGATGGAAGCTTACATAAGAATAAGCATTTCTATAATCTAAATACTCAGAAGTTTTCTAAGGAAATACAGGAAGAATATTTTATACCATTCTTTAACAAATTTAATATTTTCCCTAAAATTACCAAAGAAACTAGGAAAGATGGAAGAGTATTTTGGTATCTTAGAATAGGTAAGCTTAGTGGCGCTTATGAGATAACCAAGATTCTTGAAAAGTATCCTATAAATTGTTATAATTACAAACGATGGAGTTCAGAGACTATCCAGAAATGGAGTAAGACTCAAGGGAGTTTGAAAAGCTAGGCACTAAATAGTGAAGATATAGTCCGATCTTATATGAAAGTATAAGAGAGCATTAGGAACCGTAATGCTCGTAACATAATGGAAATAAATGTGGAATGTCCAGAAGAGTTAGCTGATACTATCTCTAAAGAATTAGTTAGATGTATGAAATCAGCTGGTGATATATTTTGCAAGATAATTAGGTTAGAGGCTGATGTTAACATAGGAAAATGCTGGATTCATTAAAATATAAGTATAATAGAAAATAAACAACACGCTTATGATTATAGGAATATCTGGTCATAAACAGTCTGGTAAAAATACTGTAGCCTCCATGTTACAGTATATCTTATCTAATAGGGGTCATTTTTGTGATCTTACTTATGAGACGTGGGACTATTGGAATTCTTCTATTAAAGAGGGGCATCTTTCAAATGTAGATCCCAATGACCTATGGCAAATTAAATCTTTTGCACAAAAACTTAAAGCTGCCGTAGGGGTATTATTCAGTGTAGACCCAAAGCATTTTGAAAAAGAAGAATTTAAAGATTCTCATATACCCTGTCAATATGGTAATTATACCTGGAGAGAAATCCTTCAGATAGTAGGTACAGACCTTTTTAGAAATCAGTTTCACAAGGACTTTTGGGTAAACTCTACCCTGGCTGATTACGACACTAAGCAGAAATGGATAATATCTGATGTAAGGTTTCAAAACGAAGCTGATGCTATTATTAATTTAGGAGGGGTAATTCTTAGAGTGGAGAGAGGAGTATATGATAGAGACTTACATGAGTCAGAAACAGCCTTAAATAAATATCCCAAATTCTTTCAAACTATTGATAACGACTCTACTTTAGTAGAACTATTTAATAAGTGCTTAACATTATGTCAGAATCTACAGAAGATTTAGAACGGATTGATAGATATATAGAATCATACGGAGTAGAAGGAATTTCTATGTATGATAGTTAAAACTTATAAAGCTTGGCTGGAAAGTACAGGGGAGTCTTTTCTTCACAAAGAAGAGAAATCCCTGTACTTATTTGGTATTAGAATATTTAAGCATTCTTATACCACTGATTTTATTAAAGACATAGATCTCCACAGCAAAGTTACCAGACCTAGGAAAAAAATTATAGGATACACTAATAAAACTAAGAATGAAGAGAACTGATTTAGTAGAAGCTTTAGTTAACAAGATGCTAGAAAAGTATGGAGTAGATTATAATTTTGTTTTTAACAATCCAAGAATCAATGGAATAGAGTGGTTTAGGTATTATTCATTTACTCCTAAGGAAGATGAAGCATTTAAAGAATGGGCTATTAAGTTCATAAAAAAACATCAAAGATGCTCAATGCATTATGCTAAACAATTATACTCTTGGTTCTCATTATTTTATGGATTAACTATATCTAAAGAGGAAGATGTAGATGCAACCTCTGAGTCACCTACAAAAGAATAAATATGAGATTAATAAAACCCTCAGTTGAGTATATTAAACAAGAGCCTGGTCTAGAGGGGTTACTTAAACACATAGAACTATGTGGCAGAGTTTGCTATAAATCAGAATCTGCAATTACGGAGAATAGTTCAGAAAAGTTTGTTAATAACCTAATAAAATCTGGACATACCTCAGTTCTGGAACATGGAAGTGTACAATTACTATACACTGCCAAAGAGAGTAACACTAATCTCAGTTGGTATCAGGACTATGGTGGTAATCCCTATTCTAGAGGATTTATTGGCTATGGTAAAACACCGGATGGTAATTTTGGACCAATAGCTAGAGTATATACGAATTATAGGGTACTCTTAAATCTAGAAAGGATGGATGATATAAAGTTCATGACTGATGTAATTCCAGAAAGTAGCTATCAAAGATTTACATTTAGGTTCACTTGTGATAGAGGAATTAGCCATGAACTAGTAAGACACAGAGTATTTAGTTTTACACAAGAAAGTACTAGATTCTGTAATTATAGTAAGAATAAGTTTAATAACGAAATTACATTTATTACTCCTCCTTGGGTAGATGCTTTAGAGGGAGATTACGGGAGTAGAGTCTATCCTAAACTTGTAAGAGATCCCAATACTGATGATATATCTCAAATATTTATAGATAATTGTAGATTCTCTGAGGAATGTTATTTTCATCTTCTTGAAGCAGGATGGCTTCCTCAACAGGCTAGGGCTGTATTGCCTAATGCTCTTAAGACTGAGCTTATTATGACTGGATTTGCATGTGATTGGGCTCAACTTTTAAATCTAAGACTGGCCCCAGCAGCTCATCCACAAATGAGAGAACTTATGAAACTATTAGTAGAAGAAATGGAAAAAAATCATCTACTAGACGGAGCCATTTCTATACCAAATTACTAAATATTTACATCATGTGGGAAATGACAGCAGAAGAATTAGCCCAGTGTCTCCCTATCACTAGAGCTATATATCATTTATGTTTAGAGAAACATCCTATTCCAAATGAGGTTTATAAGAAAGCAAGATGCTGGGAACCTCAGTACTTTCATGATTATATGAGTTATGAAATATTTAGACGAGGAAGAATTTTTCGCCACCTTTCAACCCCTCGTAAACGCCTATTTTCCTGAGGCTCCTTATCAAGGATGCCTTTTTAATCCTATGAATCTCCCTCAAATCTCTGGATTTGTAAGAACTCATCAGATATGGACAGTTCAAAAGATAGAGACTCCCATATCTCCAGAGACTAATGAGGTTAAGATTTCTTATGTAGCTATTCCAGGACTAAATCCTTTAATAAATACTATAGGATATTTTGTTACAAAAGAGAGTACTAAGGGAAATTCTGAAGGAATTACCGTTCTGTTAAGTAATCCTTAGTATGTAAACAACAAACCCCCTATGGCACTTTGTGCTATAAGGGGTTTATTTTTATTTCCGCTCACTAAAAAATTTAGCCCACGGAAATTACCACTGACTTAGAACCTTATCTCCATATCTATATGTTCTTAGGGCCTGACTAAATCCTGGAGTACTTCTTAATGTTTGCATTAAAACTTTATGCCAATGTTCCTCATCCCAATCAACTACTGCATCTTGGACAGCTAAAGACCATCTTCTAACAGAAGAAATAATATTAGATATTGGTAAAATATTTTTACTGATATTATCAAATTCTACTGGATTAGTGTACAGCAATATATCTGATCTAAATCTATTACCTAAATTTATAAGAGCATAGAAATATTTTTTCTTATCATCATCATCTGGAACTAATCCTTTAAGACTTAATAATAAAATAGTTAAACCAATTAATACTTGAGCCTCAAAAAGATTGGCCCTCATATTTGCTGCATCTACTTCATTAAGTCTATCATTAAATCTAGTAGACATAAAGAAAGATTTTCTCAGCAATTGCTTAGTTGTCCACATAAGCATATTTAATGCCCCATAAGAGTCTCCATTAGCATCTTTAGCCTTAAGCATATCTACTATAGAGATATATCTTCCTTTCTCCTTAATACCTATCTGCCAATTATCCAACTCTTTACCAAACCTACGCTCAAACATTTCAGGCATCCAACTCCTAAACTGAAGCAAAGCCCTACCTGTTACAGTCTTTTTAGCTAATATTGGAGAATTAGTGTCATAGTTACCATGAGTCTCCTTAATAATTTGATTGATAGTAACTTCAATATCTAATAGTGCTTCCTTATTAGATTTAGTGGAATCTAATATATAACCATCCTTAATCTTTCCATCTTGCCCTAAAGCATCAAATAAAGAAGCTTCTTTACCATTGGGACCAGTAACCTTTTTATTCTTCATCCAAGCCAATATAATAGACATCTGGTTGATAAACTCTGTTCTCTCAGAGATGATATAAGGATCTATAAATTTAAATTTCTTTCTAAAAGAATCACTCTTATAAAGCTCATTTATAGCCTGTTTAGTAACATCAAATACTTTATCAATAGCTCTAATCTTAGATGCTATTTTAGTGTCTAAATGATGCCCTAAAATAGTTTGTAGAACCTGCCAATAACTAGACCTTAATTGCTTACCATTAAAAAGTCTACCATCAGCAGCTCTAGAGGAATTTTCATACAGACCAGTTAACAAGTTAACTCCACCAGCTATAACATTAAACCCCATACCAAGTAGTTGAGTCCACTTCAATGCACTATCAGCTATACTAGTAGCAGTAACATAGCCACCCAACTCTTCAAGCTGCCTCTCTAATCTCTCTTTATTAGATAAAAATTCAGTCTCATCTATACTCTTATTGTCAAAATTATCTTGATTCTTTTGAATTAAATCTTCTAACTCTGCACGTCTCTTTTTTTCAGAAGGAGTATATACCTTAACTACTTTACCCTCAACGGCTCTTCTAGGCTTACCATAGAAAATATCTGTAGTATAATCCATAAGTTCAGAAATATGTTTAAGACCTCCTTGTACAGTTTGAGGATTACCATACTGATCCTTTATTTCCTTACCTGCTAGATTAGTTAAAATTCTTTTCCTAGACCCAAAGGATTCTTGAGCTAAATTAAGTATATCTTCAGTAGCAGACTTATGCTTATAAGCAAGAGCCTGTACAATATATAACCTCATCACATTGTCTAAATCAAAAGATTTCTCCTGAGCCAATTTATTCTCAGCCTCTTGTCTCCACTTTGTAATAGTTTCTCTATCAGGTTGTTTATTATTATCATTAACAAATCCTATAGTTTTCTCAGCTATATATTTCCGTATCTCTTCTTCATTATTAATTACAAAAGAAGTAGAGCTCCTTCTTCTAAATCTACCAGTACTAAGACTTTGTTCATCAGTTTCTATTGGAGGTGCATCTTTGCTTCTAACATACTCTGATAATTTATCTATAATAGGGGCAGCTCCTAACTTTAAAGGTCCTTTAAAAAACTGGGCAATTAAAGATTCTTTAACAGTTGGTAGACTATTAATCTGCATATTCCTTCTTTGAGACTCTGGAACCACAAATCTAAGTTCTCTTAAAGTATCTAATAAGTAAGTGTATAATTCATAAACAGGGGCATTGTTTTCAATCTGTTGAAACTTAGGATCATAAAATCCTGTTTGCTTGCCATCTGAAAGTCTTACTTTTCTAGGAACACTAACATTAAAATTTCTTCTTCCACGTCTAACTAAGGTGTTACCTACTTTAACTTCTGTACCATCTAAGACTCTATCCAAATTAATAAATGGAGAATTCTCCTTTTCCCAAGCACTGAGTTGAAACTCCTGTTCCTCCAAACTTAAAGTTCCATCATCTAATGAATCTTTTTTAGCCTCTTTTAGTTCATTATACTCAGACAACAATTTTGTCTGATGATTAAGATAATATTGGTATCCTTTTTCTCCTAAGATATCTAATAATTCTTTTTTATGAGCTTCAGCTTCAGGAGTATTTTTAATAGACCCATCTTCATTGAATAGAATTCTAACATCAAAGAAAATTGTATTATCTTTCAGCCATTTCTGATAATTATCCCAATCCTTTTTATTCTTGGAATTTCTAGCTTTTTCTCGTAGTATCTTCTCTTCATCAAAGAAATCCTGGGAAAATCTATATACCAAATTACCAGTCTTGGAACCATCTCTTCTAAGTTGTACAAAAATATCTGGATTATTCTTTATAAAAGGGTAGGCAGCCTTCCATAATTTTTCCCATTGCTCAATCTTTTCATCAGCTTCTCGCCTAGCAGCATTGTTAGCTTTAAACATAGCCTTAGAAATAGCTTGAACCATAGCATCAGGTACTCTAGATAAATCTAAGGTTCTAGATCTTAACCAACTTACATCAGAGATAGCTTTGAAAATATCTTCCTTAGTAAAATAAGGATGATTTAATGTAGATCTAACAAAGTCTAAGACATATTCAGCGGCTCTTTTATTAATTGGCCTAGAAAGAGAATCCATTTGTTCCTTATAATAAGAGAACCCATTATGTTTAGTTCCATCATCATCGGTCCAACCATGTTTAAGTCTCTCAGATTTAAGCTCTTGTTCAGTAAAAATTGGATGATTATCATCTCCAATATCATTTGAAAAATCCCCAATAGCTTGCCATAACTCTATTAACCTATTAGCTTCTTCTATTTCACCAATAGATAACTCAGCTTTTTGTGATAATTCCCGAACTCTTTCAATAGCCTTATCTCCAAAATATTTAAGATCCTCTATTCTCTTAATAGCTTTAGCTAATTCCATATCTTCTTCCAGTGATGCAATTCTCTGAGTAAGATCAAGAATCTGCTTATTAATAGATTTTTTCTTATCTTCAGAAGAAGCTACTTTCCTAGCATCTCTAAGTCTACCTAATTGTCTATTATAATCATCTAATTGAAACTTCTGAGCTTTTCTTACTATTAGAAATCTATCATTAGTAAGATCTTCCAAAGCTTCTTCTATAACTTCATTGGTTTCATCAGCATCACTAGCTTGATATAAAGTTATAATACTTTCTGAAATATTCTCAGGCTTAATAGGTTCTTTTTTTAGTAGTTCCTCAGCTTCTTTAAGAGAGGGGATTTTCTCCCCTGCTCTTAAAAAAACTGTGAAAGCTAATGTCTCACCATATTTATCTACTAGATTTTTCCAATCCTGAGAGTTTTTGTTAGGACAATTTGCCATATTAACATTGTTTAGTTCTTTCTGATGCTTGTGCTAATTCTTCCTTAGAGACATTGAAATCTTGAGTTGCACTAAATAATGTAACAGTATTTCCAGCCTCTTTAGCTAGATCTAGATTAGCAATTAGATCCTTATATTCATTACTCATAGCATCTACTTTTCTAGAAGATTTAGTAGTGGTCTTTACTGCAGGTACTTTATTAGGAACCTGAGACTCTATTAAGTTAAGGATAACAGTATCCATTAATGCAGTAATCTCAGTCTGATTAATATTATCAAAAATACCTAATTCAGTACACAACTTAGTAAGTAGTTCTACTATTCTATTCCATATAGATTGACCTCTAGCATTAGTCTGTTCAGATACAAATTCTCTGAAGGCTCTGGAACTTAAGGATGAAGCAACAAATTCCTGTAAATTCTCTACAGCTTTAGTAACTTCATTATTAGAGATATTTTCTTGTTTAACTCTGGCCTTAAGCATAGTTCTAACAGAATCAAGAAGCTCTATAGATCTTTTCTGATTAACAGTTAGTTTATCAAAATTACCCTTACTATAATCAGAAACTACCTGATTCAATAATACATGAGTCATTTCATGAATCATAGTCTCTTGAATATGCCTATCTAAGCTCCATCCTTCTGGAGGATTAACTCTAAGCAAGATGCTGTTGGTATTTACATTATATCTTCCTGTAGTAGAGATACTCTTCGTAAATTCAAATTTAGGATCCACATTTAACGCAGTAGCAGTTTTACCTAATGACTTAGTGATAGTTTGTATAGTAGGATTCTCAGCATTTCTGTAAATCTCTCTTAACACTTCAACAGAACTATTACTATCTAAATGATACTTAGCTACATAGTTTCTAACTTGTTCATTAGGAATAGCTGGTATCACAGGGATAGTATTAGTATCATTAGCTTCTTTAGTATTAATTGCTAAATTACTTTCAGTATTATTAGATTCAAGAATAGATTCAGCCGTAGTATTTGGAGTAATATCTGATTGATATTCACTCATACCAAACGTACCTAATGTTGGAATTCTAGTATAAGTAGAACCAGTATACTTATATAATACAAATCTACCTCCTCCTACATAAGCACTAACATAAGGATGAAATAATATTTCTCCTCCAAAGTCAACCCCTTTAACTAATCTAGAGGGATTAGCTATATCAATGGTCTTAGGCTTAAAGGACTCTATAATAGTTCTAGGACCTTTGTTAGATTCAAGAGTACCAGTTGTTAATACCTCTATATCATTATCTTTAGCAGTCTCTATACCAGCATCCCCTATTAGTTTAATAGGGGCTCTTCCTGGATTATGTTGCATCCATTGCTGTATAAATCCTGTTGCATCAGTTTCTAATGTATAAACATCAAGAGTTTCAGTGTTATTAAAATCTAAATCTAACAATTTTTTGCTAAATCCAAGCTTTTCTAACAAATCCACTGGAATATATTTAACAAACTCTATTGCTTGTTGAATACCTCCGGAAAGATATGAATAATAAATTAGATCTATAGCTAATTGTCTAGTATTGATGTTATGAATTTTACCGTTAATCTCCGTCTCAATGTCTCTATTATCTAACAACATTTCAACAAATCCTTGATAAATATCACTTTCATCAAGATTTACCCCAGAGGCAGCATTATACTTAATTAAGGAAGGGGTGCCATTCTTTTGAACATTAGCAGCAAGTCTTCCCAAGAAAGGATTAGTTTTGCCATATGGAGTTTTTTGTAATGCCGATACATAAGAAGCTGTAGGTATATTAGTGTTAGAATCTAAGAATAGTTGCTTCCTCATTTCTGAAGAATTCATTATACCAAACAATTCTGGTTTAGTAAAGATATAAGACTTCATTCCATCAAAGAATTGTTGGCCCAACTCTGCTTCTGCTGATGCAGAAAGGTTGTTTCTATTCATAATTTCTAATAATATATCATTAGCATTTCTAAAGCTAAGAGAATTATAAGGAAATAAGGGCTTTCCTTTTATTCCACTAAATAACTTATTAGCTGTAAAAAGGGCATTTACAATAGCTATTCCCTGTATAGTTTCAGGAATAATAGGATTATTAGAACCATCTTTATAATCAGGATTAAACTCTCCTATTAATCTATAGCCATTCTCAATACCTACTCCTGTATCTGCATAAGCTATATCATTAATTTCCATAATCTTCCTCTCCTTACTCATAGTACCTATAATAGAGGTACCTAAGCCAGCAGATTCTACATTCACAAGGTTAGAAAGATTGTTAATAGTTCTACCTACATTAGATAATTTAAGGAAATTATCCAAAACAGCTACTTGTACTAAACCATAGTCTGGTAATTTCGCCCCATCTTTAATATAGTCTATTAACTTATCAGTAGGCAAATCATATAATTTTGCAATTGATTTAGATAGTTCCTCAGGACTTAGACCTAAATCTTGAGTATATTTATCAACTAGCTTGTTATATACCTCAATTTCAAGATTAGGATTATAATCTGACAATGATGATTGCGCAGCTACTAAAGCATCAACATAATCAAAAACAATATCTTGGGCTATAATAGCAGCTACTGAATCTTCTTCAAATCCTAGAGTGACCATTGCTTTGATACAAGGGAATGTTTGTGCATTAATATTTAATTTTGAAAGAATCTGTTCTTTCTCATTATCTACAGCAGCACTTTGAAAAGCCTCCATTACTTTTGAGACTAATCTCTTCCCTGATAGTGTAGCTGATCTTGATAAATCTCCAGTAGTTATTAGATTACCCATTGCGAACTTAAAGATATTATCACCATTAACTTTTTCTACATAGTTTAGCCCTTTCCCTTGAGCATTAGCAATAAACATTGCCGCTGATGAGAAAGTAGCTACACCAGCTTTACCAGCTATAGCATTAATATATTTAGTTCTTTGGTAATCGGCAGTTAACCCATTGAATTCCTCTTCAGATAGTAATCTATTATTTCTATAAGTATCAATTTCTTTTGCTAAATTGCCTTCCTCTCCCTTAAGCTTTCCAAAAGATACAGGTGAAGCAATTTTACTTTGCACCTCAGGACTAGGATTACTCATAACTGAGAGATGTATATCTAACAAATTATTAAAATCTTTAGCTTTATCTCTGCTATTTAGCAATCTGTTTCTAAATTCCTCTTTGTCTAGAGCCTCTAACTCAGAGATGTCTTCACCAAAGATGGCACTTAATAATTCATCTACAGCTTCATCTTTAGTACCAGAATATCTTTTTGCAACAATATTCTCTACTTCTTGCTCAGAGAGAGTATCTAGTCTCTTAAATTTGCCATCTATTAGTGCTAATTGATATTGATAAGTATATAATTTATCTACATCAAAATCACTACCCATCTGAATTGTAAAGTCTCTAGAAGCTATAATAAGATCTCCTACATTTTCAGGTAGGAATCCTACTATTTCTATACCTGCCATAGAGCCATGTCCCTGAGTTGGGATTCTAAATCCAAATAGCTTTAGATATTCTTTTGGAAGTTTATTCTCATCAAGTCTTAGGAATCCATCATCACCTCTCTTAGCATATTTTCTAATATCAATAAGGTTTCCCCTATTATCCCTAAATTTACATGGAGCTAGTACCTGAGTATTCCTTATAGTACCATCAGAATTTAGTCCTTGAGGTAATAACTTTCCAGTCCAGCTTGAAGTGAAAACTATATCATTCTTAACTCTATCAGAAATATTAACTTCCTCTTCTGATTTAATCTTAAATCCTTCCTCACTTCCAAGGACATAAGACATTCCAGGAATTTTAATCTTACGAACTCTATTATCTACTATAGAGAGTAGTAATGCTTCATATTTATTAGCTGAAGGTAATGCCCATAGAGGGAATTTAAAGTTTCCATTATCATCTATAGTAAGTCCTATCTTATCATTAATTGGATAATTACGTTGGATAGCCTCTTCTTGTAGAATCTTAGCTAATCTATAAGGATTTATTGTATTAGTCTCTTTATTATATTCTAAACTATTTAATAAATCATCCAGTTGTCTATCCCATATAGATTTATAAAGATTAATATACTCTTTCTCTAACTCCTCTCCTGACATTTCCTTGCCATGATATTTAAAGCCTTTAACATTTCTTAGGTTAGAGAATAGTAATTTTCTTTCTTGAGTACCACCATTAATTCTATCCTTATCCTCATGATAAGGCACTTCCTGCTGGATTTTAAAGCCTTCTCTGTTTAGAAGTATTGGTTGTAAATTCTCCAAAGACTTAGGAATGATATCTCCTTTATTATCCCAAATAGTAGGTCTATTAAGAGGGGCACCTACCTTAACAGCAGATATATAGGCAGCCCTATCTACTCCCTGAGACTCCATAGCTTCTCTAAGAGCATCTATTTGTAATCCTTTAGTTAATTGAGGAATCAAAGGAAATGATGAACTTTTTACATAGGTTCTTACATCTACATCATTTTCAGCTAAGGTTCTATTATGTACATAAACAGGTTTTATAGGCTGTAATATTACATCAAGTTCATCAGTAGTGAACTCTTCCTTTTTACTATATTTATCTAACAAATTTTTATACTGGCTCTCTGGAAGTTTACCAAAAGCATACATAACATCTAGATGCTCTTTTAGAGTAGTTAGCTCTTGAGCATCTGTACCAGTTATACTACCATAGGTCTTAGAGTTAAAACCTATAGACTTATAATATTCATTAGACAATGAAGCTAATTCTGCATCATTAATCACTGCTAATTTATATGTCTCTGAAATACCAGACCAATCAGCCTCTTGACCAGGAGCAATATCTCCAGCAAGCCTTTTACCTATATTAATATAAGTATCTCTAACTATGCCTACATAATCAGTAGGTTTAGTAGATTTTTCTTTTTTATAATATAAAGCAGGGTCTCCTGTGAATAGCTGACTTACATTAGCATTACTAATAATATAGTTAATAGCAAAATCAGCAGCAGCAAATCTTTGTATATAAGATTTATCTTTAGAAGCTATTTGCTTCCTAATATATCCTAAATATTTATTATCAATGAAATTAAAGCTATCATCACTTAATCCTACACCTAGTTTATTCCAAACAGCAACTTGCTGGTCAACCTTATTATCAAGTAGAGATTGTAAAGTATCTTTAATAATATTAATTAATTCTGGACTGCTGTTGATATCTTTAAGTATCCTTTTATCTCCTATATACGTATATAACTCCTCTATTTCATTTAATTGAGGAAATAACATAAAGAGCTTAGCCCCATCATTATAAGAAGCTACATTAATAGGAGATTCTCCATTGTTGGTAATAGTTTGCCATTTTAGGATCCTGTCAATCTCTGCTTGAACTAAATTATCATATATAAAATCTACTGTATTACTAGAAACTTCTCCCTCTTCATTCAGAGAAATATTTACTAAAGGAACAGTTAGCAATATCATAGTAGTTTTATCAGACATTGTAGGATAAAACATCTTACCAATCCTAGTCCCATCTTTAGTAACAGAACCATTATTGGTAAACATGGTCATTTTAACAATCTCATGTTCAGCAGGAGAAAGAGTATTTAAATTCCTAGTCTCTCTATAGGTTTTAGTTCCAAGTTCTTTAATAGAATCTAGAGCTAAATAATCATAGGCAAAATTCTTAAAGAATAAAGATTCTGTATTAATCTCTGCTAATCCATCCTCATTATATACATACTCTCCTAAATCATTAGTTTTGAGTAGTTGTTGTAACCAAGATGCTTTACTATTAAAGGAAAGCTTACTTAGTCTAGTCAACAGTATAGGATCAGACATTAAATTAGTATATCTGTCTATTATGTACTTATCATTAGTATAAGAATAAACAGTCTTACTTCCAGATCTATGAGAGTTAGAGAAAATATGAGCAGTATTTCTAGCCTCTAAATTAATTAAAGCCTTAGCTATACTATCACTGAATAATACATTTCCTAACTCACCTATTCCCCCATCTGGTTGAAGTTTACTTACTAAAGTTCCAAATAGACTATTGTTTCCTTGAAACAGTTGAGGATAAGTATATTTTCTACCACCATAAGTAAATTCTCCATCTGTTAAAGTTTCCAGACTCTTAGGAGACAAGACTATTCCTAATCTCTTAAGCCAAGTATCTAATTCACTTTGAGTAGGATAATGTTTCTTCTTAACCCATTCATCATATTGTAGAGTAATCTGTCTAGTTACTTCTGGATCATATACATATTCACCTTCTCTAGTAGTTGTTAAGTCACTATTAATAAGGTTATTATACCATGCATTAGTAATAGTTTGTTGTATTGAATTAGCATTAGCATCCCACACTTCCATAGCGTAATTATCTTTATTAACTTTACGCCACATGGCAAACTTCATACTAACATAGTGCTTATTCATTGCTGTTACAAACTCCCTCTTAATCTGATCTGGAGCATTCTCAAGCTTAGCTAATAAATTAGTTAACCAAGGAAATACTTTACCATCCTGATTAATTTCAGTAAGTTTATTAATCATTGCTGTATAAGAAGGCTTAGTTCCTGCAAGCATGGCAGACAAACTATTATATACTATATCAAAAGGCTCAAACTGTGACTCCTGAGTTAAATAATTAGTCTTACCATTAGGAATAAATGAGAGGAACAACTTCATTTTAGCTGAAACAGTGTCCTTGCTATCTAACTCTAAAGAGTAGGTATCACTGAAATAGTTTCTTTCATGTTCAGAATTATCTTCTCCAAATTCAGCTAGAGAATCTATTTCAGAATTTTGTACCTCAGATACCTTGAATCCACTCCTTTTAGCTAAAGTATTCTTTACTAATCTCTCAAGATTAGACCAATGATCTAGATATTCTTGTAAATGTTCAACAACTTTAGTCTTATTAGCTTGTTTGGCTAATTGCAGTTGTCTCTCAAACCAATTTTTATTCGCAGATAAAATAGATTTAATTTTTTCAGGAGATAATGTTGCCTCATCAGATCCTATAAGAGCTCTAGCTATCTTTTCAGAGATCATATTAATAACCTGTCTCTGCATAGGAACCTTAATTATCTTAACATTAGATGTGATTAAAGTTATACCTTCTTGAGTTGTACCAAAATCTTTATAGGCTTCCTCATCCAAGAAAGCTTCTGCATTATAAACTAAATCATCGTCATTTAAATTAGTTTCTAAAGCATCAAGATCTATGTCTCCTTCATGCTTAGATACTGGTGTATTCTCAATAATTTCTTTCTTAACAGGAACATTACTTCTTGCTGCTTGAGCCTTTGCTTTAGCTGTTTGTGTGTCAAAGCTAACTGAAGGTTGATTAAAATATACATAATTAGGATTCTCCTCAGTTCCCAAATTCCAACTAAGTACATTTGAAGAAGTATGTCTTTTTACATAGGTAGTATAGGAAGAGGATTCAATAGCAACTAAATTATTCTCTCCTATAATAGGAATATCTACTTTATCTTTATTAATTAATGTAGAATTACCATAGAAATAACAACCTTGCAAATGATCCTCCAAATTATCAAGAAACTCTTGTTCTTTTAAGAAATTTCCTGTCTGATGATCTAATTTAGCAGTAGCTATATTTATTCCTGCACCTCTAGCTAAAGATAATACTAGAGAATTAGCATTTTCTTCAATAGAAATAGCTCTGTAGTCACTAGGATTAGAAACTATAGTATTGACAAGATTCATCTTATCAGCCTTATGGACATAAGTAAATATGGAAACATAATTCTTAATACCATCAGTGGTTCTAATATCAAAATTAACATTATTTCCAGCACTGTTCTTTAGCTTAATAATCTCTTTAATTTTGTCAACAACTTGCTGCTCGCCAGTATTTAGTTTCTCACCCTTTTTAGCTTTTATAAATATTCTAATAGCCTGTGAAATACTTGATACTTGTTTAGAAGTTAATAGATTTCTCTTTAATGGAACAGCCATTGTAGAGCCATCTCTAGCTGGTAACAAAGCATAAGTATATCCCTCCTTTAAATTTTCAGGTTTATTTAGTAACTTGTCAACTTTAGTAGTAAAATCACCATTTTTATAGATTGCAAATTTAAGTTTATCATCTGGGAACGCTTCTAAAGTTGAAATATATTGATTATTAACAGTTCTTATTAAATGCCCATTACTAATATTAGTAATTCTAGAAGTTGTAATAGTACCATTATATATAGCTTCTCTGAGGCTCATTAAATTATCTCTATCAGCAGCTAGATTCTCCTCTACAACATTTTTAGAGTTAATCCAATTAATATCATGCACAAATCCTAGTGGACCCTGTACAGTCTCAATGGCTATAGGTACTAATGAAGCAATTCTTTTAGTTTTATCCTCAGGTGAAAGATTACTATTCTCAATTTCATCTTTAACAGCTCCCCAGGTACTTTTAGTTCCATTATAATATACTGGAATATTAGGGGAATCATTAATAACAAAATGAATCAATTCATCTCCTCTTAATCTGTTAGGATCAAGAATTAACTTAGTTGCATCATTAAGAATAGCACTATTGCTAGCACTTACTTTAGAACCATTTTTAACTAACCATTCTCTACTTAAATAAGCCACTAATCCAGCTCCATTGGGAGATTTAAATTCCTTAGGATCAGATGTATTTATAATATCGTTAACTTCTTTTTCAGTATCGGCTGTTTCTATAGTAATACCTTCTTCACTGAATATATTAGAATCAGAATTAGATGCAGTTACTACCTTATCAGTTTCTAACGGTTTATTCTGTTGTTTAAAAATATCATTAATTCTATCTATTAATTTATTTAGCGCATCAACTCTAATTGTATTAGATTTGTTAGAGGGTCTCTTTTGAATATCTTGAATAGCTCTTTTAATTGCTCCAATACTAAAGTATCCACTATCCTCAAATTCAGGATGTAGATTAGTATCACCTTGTGATCTAACCTCAGCTTTAGTCATTTTAAAGAATCTTCTATTCTCAACATTTTTAGGAGATTTATCAAAATAATCAATCCCAGTTATTTCCTGTAATAGTTTATCTACCAAATCATCATCAATAGGAGCTTCTTCATCTAAGGTTTTAGAAGTAGCTATAGCTTCTTTATTAGCAGTCTCTTGCTCAACTTCTTCAATGGCTTGTTGAGCTATCTCATCATTACCTGCATCTTCTTTAGCCTGATTAACTATAGTTTGCTTCTCTTCTGGAGATGAGGCAGTAGCGACAGTTGAAGATATTTCCTCTTTTACAGCATCTTTAGTTTGTTTAACTTCTTTGGAAGCTTCTTTTTGTATGGACTCTATCAGAGACTTCTGTGCTTGGAGATAATCCTTTTGATATTCTGGAGATAGATACTCCTTAAACTTTTTATCAGAATCCTTAATATAATTAGCAGCTAGCTCCAACTGAGACTTAGTATGCTGAACAGCCTTATATTCATCTAAAGATTCAAGAGTTTCTCTAGCTTTACCAATATACTCTTCTGATACATTAGTTAAAAGATTAGATTTACCAGACTCTTCATCCATAAGTTGCATCATCTCTGCAATTTGAGGATAAGCAGCATTTACCTTATCATTAAGAGCCTTTTGATGTCTAGCTAAATCTTCTTTAATGTTCTCCACAAACTTCATAGCAGATCTGTTCATTAGTCTATTATGAAGTAATTGAGAAGCATTTGGATATGCTGAATAACTTAGATACATTTTCTCAGCTTCTTGAAGATCCTTTATTCTTTGCTCAGCCTGTTGTTTATAATCTGGATCATACCCTCTCTCAGCTGCTTGCTCAGGAGAAAGATTAGCTGTATCTTGTATTAATCTTTCTAGCTGCTCAGTAGTTCCATTTTGGAAAGCTTCTGTAGCTAAAGAATTAAATACTCTTTCCTTAATATCTTCAGTTAAGGTCTCTGCATTAATATCAGCTGCAGCTTCAGTTCTATTAATCTCAGCCGTTACTAAATCACTTAGATGAGCCTCAGTATAGGAATCTAGAATCTTCTTCTGCTCAGCTTGAGCTTTAGCATACTCTTCCTTTCTTTTCTTACCTAGAGGATCTCCAGAGATGAGATCACCAGCAGCCCTCATTACATTTCTTTGTATGCCGCCAGTAATAAATCCCATAGCACCTTCAACTAAGGCTTGTGTAGAAGTACCAAAATTTAAAATTCTTTCAGTGAGAGAAAGTCCTTCTTCTTCAGGAGATAAGGCTCCTCTACTCTTATTAACTTGGTACTCTGCCTCAGATTGAAGAATATTCTGCCCTATCTCTTCAGCTCCTTCCTTGGTCATTTGCAGAAGGAAATTATCTGAAGAAAGAGTTTTTAGATCTCTAATTGCTTGAGCAACTCCTTTATCCTTAAGTAAATTCCTAGTTTTACCTATACCTTTAAATACTCCATGTATACCAAAGGCATCAGAAAGCATAAAGATTCTATTCCTATTAACAAATTCAGTCTGTTCCTCAGCTAATTTGTTATTAAAATCTACGTCATTATCCATTAATTCTTTAGCTTCTGCTAAAGCTTGTTCTACTGTATAATTAGGAGTATCTTTATTAGCTTCTAATAGCTTAGCTGCATTATCACTAACATACTGCATTCTAGCATTATCTGCTACTTCAAACGCCATCATCTTACCTTCAGCATCATTAGTTAACATACCACTAACTAAAGAGTTAACTATTTCCCCAGAAGGTCCAGTTGTTAAGAAATTAAGGCCTTTATCTAGACCTTTAGCAATCTTATTAGTCTCTGCTAGTTTACTTAAATAAGCAGCTGCTCTAGAAGCTCTCAGAGCTTTAGTACCTAGACTTAATCCTTTACTAATAGCCCCTCCAGGTATGGCAAACCCAACCATACTATCTAGACCACTCCTTAGAGTGGACCATCTAAAAAAGTTATCTGAAAAAGTATCTTTACTCTCTTTTTCATATATAGGCATAGCTCCATATAGAGCTTCCTTAGCATCAACCATAGCTTGGCCAAGCCAATTTCTTTCTAGTGTATCCTGCCCAGAAAAAACTTTACCCCATTCTTCAAAGTCAAGTATATAACTAAAGTCTTCTACTGCTGTAGCAAGCCCACTTAAAACACCTCCAATAACAGCATTAGTAGCCTTTAGTAGATTGGATTGCTGATTAGCTCTAAATTCATTTAAGTTATCTATTTGAGACTCATAGACTATATCTTCATCATATTTAGAAAAACTAGGAAATCTATTACCTAAGTTTTCTATAGCTGGAGTATTTTCTATTACTTCTTGAGTAAAATTACCATATTCCCCAGGCACATATTCAAGGGTAGGATATTTCTTAGATCTATTTAATCCCTGCAAACCTCCTATTCCTTCCTGTCTTGGATCTTTTATTTCTTCCATAATATTATTCTAAATCATCTACCTCTGTTATAGCATCTTTACTAGACTTAGAGGCAACTTGATTAACAAGATTAGCTTCATCTATTAAATATCTCACTTTATCAGCTTCTAAAGCATTGGCTCTCATTAATGCCTCCTCAGAAGCATCTTTATATAAATCTTCCAACCCATAGTATTGGATATTACCCTGAGAATCTCTAATAGACTTGTCTAAATGGTTAAATCTCTTCTGAAGAGCTAGCGGAAACATTTCTTGAGGAATTCTATAATTCTGACCCTTCTCAGTTGTTATTATCCAACCACCACTAGAAGGATTATATCTAATCATTGAATTTTTATCAAAAATTTTATATACATCTTCCTTGGAATTAAGAGTTTTAGGCTTAGAGCTTAAGAACTTAGTTTCAGGAGAATCATTTTCATCTAAGATTTCTATGGTCTTATATTTTCCTCTATCTAGAGCCCACTGACGCATCTTATTAATAATAAGTTCATTATCAGCTAGCTCTGGAGTATAGCTATAAGACTGAACAGTTAATGAGTTTATATCTCGTCTATATTTATCTTGAAGCTTTTCATATAAATTATTACCACTATAGTTTTCTAGTGTTCCTGAATTCTTGTCAGTATCTTTGATTAAATCCAATACATCTTTAAGCTGAGTTAATTCTTGTCTTTGTCTGTATAGTGTACCAGTTAAGGCATTGCTTGCTTTTTGATACTGTTCCTCTGTCATAGAGTTCCTCCTTGCAGAAGCTCCAAAATTTTTCCAAGCTTCCTGTAAATACGTTTCTAACTCATTTACTCTGTTTGTTAATAGTTTTTTATATTCTGGTGTAACCTTGGTAATCCCCTGCAATACTGATTTTATCTCAGGATTATCAAGACTTTGCATTTTTTCTAAAAGTTCCTTGCCTCTCTTAGTATCTCCTACCTTGACTCCCGGAAGCATATTTACAGCAGGCATAGTAGATTTCTTCTCCTTGTCTGCGGCTCTGGCTCTAGCTAATCTATCTCTTCTGTAATCAGCCTCAGCCTGTAACCCTGCTGTATCTTCTAACTGACCAAACTGCTTAGTACCAATAGCTTGACTTAATCCAGTATTGGCATATTGCACCAGTCTGTTTATAGCCTCAGGATTATTCTTAAATAAATCATAAGCTCCAGAAGAAGCAATAACATTATCTCTAAGATCTTTAAGCATTAGAGCTCCTTCACTAGCAGTTTGGGAATCAATACCGTCACCTCTCATAGCTTCTGCTACGTCGTCTGGACTAAACCCTTTTTGTACCATAGTGAAGTACTTATAGGGAAGTTTTATCTTGGATATTTCTGGTAAATTTTGATTAACCCAATCACTATAAGGCTTAGCTGCCATAGCTACTCTTTGAGCTATTTCATTACCACTGATTCCTTGAGGTATATATGAAGCATTATTTCTTCCTAAGTAAGCATCTATACTAGTTTGAGAAGGATCATAAGCAGTAATTAAGGATCTATCCTTGGCTGTCATTGCATTGTAAGCCTCCTTATCTTTCCTTTGTTGCTCCCATGCTTGAGCAATAGGAGCAATTTGTGCATTATAATCAGCTTTAAGTTTGCCCAAATTAGCTTTAATATTCGATGCATTAATACCTCGTTCATTTAAGGAATTTACCGCTTCATTAAGCCTCTGTGTATATCCCTGATATAATTGAGCAGCTTTACCATTTGGATTCTCCATAGCTGCTAATTCAACTTTTTGTGCCTCACTTAATAATTCATGTGCTCTTGCTTGGGCCATTTCATGTTGCTCTGTTAAGTATTGTGGAGCAATCATCATCTCTTGAAAAGTAGGCAATTTCGACTGAGAATAACTGGCCCTATCATATGCATTAACCATTATTTAGATTTATCAATCATATTTTTAAGATATTCACCAATTGTATTATAAAGAGGGAACATTGATTTTAAAACTTTCTTATCATACATATACCTTGAAACATCTCCAAAGGTATCTCCTATCTTAGATACAGCCCCCCTCTGAAGATTTCTAACGGCGGCTCTATTCATAGCATTAGCCTGAGTCTCTTGTTGACCAACCTGAGCATTAAACATTTGTGCCCTAAGATCATTTTGAGCATTCATTAACTTAGCCTGATTACTTCTAGTTTTACTATCAATAAATCTTCCATAGTTAACATCATCAGCTTTAAAATAAGCATCTCCAATAGCATTAAGGAAGTTTCTATCAGCTGATAGTAACCCAGCTTGTGCAGTAGCCCTATTACCTCCAGAAGTATTTATTATACCTCTTCTAGTCCCTCCAGCTTGTGATCTAATCTTATTAGCCATGTATTCCCTGTCTATAGGTTTATAAGGAAAATTAACATCGGCTTTATCAGAAGGATTAATAGCTACTCTATCAAACTTATATTGTTCAGGAGATTCATTCATAGCAGAAGCTGCTAGTCCAATATTTGTAATAGTTGGAGCAAATAATCCTAGTTGAGAAGCAAAATTACCCAAATTAAAATTAGACCTATTAGGACTGGTAACACCAGATTGATAGTGTTTATCCAGACCAGTATCTTTCACTATAGGGGTGGTAACTAATTTTTTATCTCCAGCTATGTTACCCATAGGTACTTCAGGTATATTTAATTCATCTCCATTAGCAAAAACATTTGTACCCTGGCCCCCTCTGGTTCCTGGAATATAATTATTAAAATGAGTATCTGGTAAGTCTCCTCCAAAAGCAAATGGAGTTATTTGATTACCAATTACATTAAATCTGTTCTGTACGTTTCTAATAGGTCCTCCTAATGCTTGCCACTTAGCAGCATTTTTAGCAAAATTAGCTTTCTTGACCATTGCAGGTGAGTAATTTTCTTTATTAGCTAATACTTGATTAGCAAAGGCTTGTACACTCTTACCATGCTTAGTAGCTGCTGCTGTAAAGGTTCCTTTTTTAGAAGGTTTGATATGAATTCCTCCTCCTTTAGCTAATACTTCTCCTAATTCTAACATATTAATATCATTAGCCGTGTTGTTAGTTAAATCTTCGTAGGCTTTTAAAGATTCTTGAGAGTCTCTAAGCCTGCCTAAAGAAGCATTAATCCCTCTCCTACTAATAGGATCATAAGGTCTTTCCTTTGCATCTTTAGTTAAATATTCTGAAGCCTTTGCATAACTCTTATTAGTTATTGCTTTAGGCAAATTAAATTGCGATGTAAAATCTTTTCCAGGTTTAAGTCGGTTTGAAAATATATAATTATTCCACTTAGTTTCCCCTTCCTCTACTAAATTAGGATTATTCTGGTCATCAGTACCTTGCAGAATTCCACCATTAGGATTTTCCTCATGAGAGCCTCCATTTCCAAATGTAGTTAAACCATCATTAAAATTGCCACCATAAGCATATAAACTACCTCCATATGCTGAATAGTTTGATAAAATATTACTAGTAGCTGCAATGTTTAATTCCTCATTAGCAGCATCAAATTGATCTGCCATTTGAGCATTATAACTCTCTTCTTGTCGTCTCCTCTTAGCATTACGTCTGCGACGACCCCATCCACCAAATATGCCAGATAAAATTCCTCCAGTAGCTCCACCAATTACTGCTCCAAGAGGTCCAGCAGCAGATCCAGCTTGTAGTCCACTACTAAGTCCAGATAAAACACCACTAAAGCCGCCGCGTTTTTCACGGCCCAGGTTTAATCCATTAAAAGAATTAATCTGATTTAAAAGATCTGCTTTAGAGGTTACAGAAACTTGTGCCTCAGGAACTTCTTCAGTAGTATTAGACATGCTTGAGACAAGTCCTCCAGCTAAATTAGCTGCTCCCCCTATTGCTCCAGCTATTTGAGAGCCATCAGCATTTTTGAGAGAATTAATCATTCCCTTTCCTGACCACCCTCCTAGAGCATAAATATTGTGTCTTAGTTTTTTTGCCATAGTTAATATATATTTATATTGACAAATATATATAAAATATTTAATATATCCAAATACATAAATAAAAAACTTATAGGGTATACATTCAATGATATATACCCTACAAGTTTAGATTACAGTATAGTTGACTATTATATCATGAAGAATTAATCTATTATCTTCAGATTGGTCTGGTCTATAATGTAATTTTATATGAGTCCAAGGGTTCCTAATTCTATCTAGAGTTCCCTGGCTTCTAGGTAAGGCAGATCTCCATACTCTAAATTTCTTTCTTAATTGAAACTTATCCTGATTAGCCCAATCAAATACTCCATATTGAAACTCATTTTCACATTCAACTTTATCTAATGTTCTAAATGGGATATAAGAATAACCATTAGGCTTACCTCCCTGAAGAGATCTATAAAATCCTTCCTTAGTTATTCTATATTTAGAATCCTCAGTAATTCTAAGGGTTGGACCATATCCTCTCGCAAAACAATCAGCTCTAAATTCAATATTATTAAATACCTTATCTAGAGGTTCATCTGGACAAACTATATAGTCAATCTCAGATGGATACATATTACCAAAGAATTCATTAAATTTTCCTACGTTTTGTAAATATAGTTGAGTCTTAATACCAGTATTTCTAACTGATATAAAATCATCCTGATAGTTAAACATAAATGGTATATTACCATAATCATAAAAACTTGTGAAGTTGCCCATTATTTCAGAGTAACATAGACAAGTATTACTATTAGTAAAGTATATATCATTATGCAACTTATCTACTGAGGTAGAGAAAGTATTCATCTGATTAGTATCAGAACCTCCATCAGAAGTTCCTATAACTAAGGAACCATAATCAGCTATATTATTATTACTCCAAGTTTTAAATCCTTTTTCCACAGATAGGTCCATTATTCCAGATCCAGTAATTACATTCATGGTTTTATTTAAATCATCCATGAAATATAATCCATTCTTAGTCTGGTTAATAGACCATTTATTTTTGGCTCCTATCTGATTAGTAATATATCTATATCCTGAGACTTTATAATTATTACCAATTTCTATAGGTATCTCATCCGAAGTAGGTATTTGTACTCTACTATTAAATAATATATTTGAAATACCTTTATCTTGGAAAGCTATAATCTCACTATTTAGAGTTTTAAGACTATTTAAAGGACCTAAAGATCCTTCTAGATCTAGAGTTGAAGTTAAATTAAGATTTGTCCAAGAATCTACTAGTTCTCCATTACTTTTAGTTAATGACCATAGAACTTGTGTAGGAAATTTTGTAGATTTAAATTGCTCTAAATTAAGAGTTCTATAGGTAAAATAATTATCTCTTTGAGAATATACTTCATTAACTAATCCATAATTAGTATCATTCTTATCTCTGACATCTATATTATATCTATTTCTGTCATATCTTCCATCTAGGTTTATATAAGATTCACATAAGAAAGATACTACATTAAATACTTCTTGTACATAAGAGGTATCGCTAAAGGTTCTTAGACAGTCATATCTACCCACAAATGTGTCTCCACTTAGATACTCTACTTTTACCTCTTGTCCATCTAGAATTTTAACTGAAGGTCCAGCAGGCAACCATAGATTATTATCTATAGCCTCTTTTGTATACCCACCATATGGATTCTTCACATTTCTCCTTAGTTCAGCTAATATTAAAAATCTGGCATCACTACTTAATTCTGCAGTAGAGAATAAAGTATTAGCTGGATTGTTAATCTTAATATCATCTATATTAAGAGCATGTTTAAGATAACCCATGCTATCCCTCCAGAAAGGAGTTATATATGTTAAACTATCAGTATCTCCACCGCCTCCTGGATTATAAGATGAATAAGCTAATTCAAAACTTTGAGTAGCTGAATCACCATTTAAAATACTTATAGGAAATTGAGGAGGATTAGTTGTATACTTCCAACCATTCCCTCCAGTAATAGTTGTACTTGTACTTTGAAATCCTGGATTAGATTCAACATCTAACACTATCTCTCTGTCTAATTGAACACCTTCTGGAATCTTACCTACAGATGTACCTGATCCTTCCATTCCAGTTATGAAAATGTTGAAATCTACTGTGCCTTCTGCTGTAAACCCAGTACCAGAATTTAATCCATATGTAGTAGAAAAAGTAATCTTAAAAGAATTAACATATGTGCTAGGCCATCCAGCATCATTACTAGCGTTTACAACACTATATTTATAATCAAATGCAGCTTCAGTTTTGTTATTACCAGAAGCATCAGTATAATAAGGAGCTTTGGTAATAGTTAACATTATCTCATAGGTAGCCAAGTTATATGTTGTAGAATCTTCTCTAGTTAATGCTCTGGTAGTTTTCTTGTAAAATTCAGGAATAACTAAAGAGTAATTAACTCCTTCCTCCTTGGCTTCTTTAAAGGAAAATACTGCATGACTATTAGATTTAAACTTATAAACAGCAGGTTTAGGAGCAGCATTAATAGAGTTTTTTCCTGGGAGATATTCTCCAACTACATCAGCTAAAAAGATCTCATCAGGAGCTGTGTTGTATGTTATGGTTCCACCATTATCTACTGAAGCTGTACTATAAGGAATCAATGATTCTGTCCTAAGTACTTGTTGAGGTTTATATATTGGAAGAGTTAAAGATTCTTTAGTAGTATCAAACATTAGATTAGCTAAAGAATACTGTAACCATCCAGTATTCTTACTCTTTACATCGTAATCTTTAGCAGCAGCTCTTGAATCAAAGGAGAAGCTTTCAGGACTAAATATAGGTAATTGAGCATAAGCTTGATTTCCTTTATCATTATATTTTAATCCAGTAGCAGTTACTCCTACTTTTAATTTAGATCCAACCTCCCAATTAGTAGCTGTATCATAAGTGCCCCTACTAATATATCCAGAGGAGGCTCCTTCAGTATCACCTGAAACTACAGTAGCACCAATGCTAGAGGATGAGGAGGATAGTCCAGCAAGACCTGCAATAACACAACTAGTATCATCTAAATATGAATCTATAGTCTCATTATATTGTAGCTCAGGGCTCCAAAAAGAGACTATATTTTCATCTATAAAAGGTAAGCAAGCATTATCTAAAGTCCTGGGATTATCACCTCCTATTTCTATATCTCTAGGCCTATTTATAGATGGAGCAGAATTTCCAGTATGATATCTAAATATAAATGGATATTTATATTCATTATTATTATCTGAACTTATCCCAAAAGCATGATAGTCATCAGCAAATTCATATCCACCAGCTGGTGTAAGGAAGTGTCCAGAATTTAAATAAGTAGGATACCAATTCTCTGGAATAAATGTACTAGGATTACTTACCTGAGTGACCTCTTCATTGATAAAATTTTGCCCTAATTTATAAGGTCTTGCTACATGGTCTACATAGGCAAAGGAATTATTACTCTCCCTCTTTCTATCAAATCCTATAGTACTTGTTAACAATCCCTGAGCAATTACAGTCCTATCTGATAGCTCAGGCATTACTACTATAGGTCTAACTCTTTTATATCCTTCATTAGCAAGAACCTTAGTCATTAAGGGGTCTAAAGTAAGAACTCCTTTATTTAAATAAAGAAGGGTCTCATCTCCTTTAACTTCAGTTAAAAAAGGTTTATCACAGAGCCTATCCCTAGATTTTTCAAAATTGTTTCCTCCTAGATATACAGGATCAGACCATTTACCATTGGCCCTTTGAAATTGAACTCCTAGTCTATAAGTCTGTCCACTTTTAAAGTGTCTAAAATCTGATGCTTTAGTAAATAAGGATTCTGGTAGATAAGTATATAAGCCATTTTTAGCAAAGGCTTTTTGCTCTATAGCTATAGGGTCTCTATATTCCCAATTAAATACTTGGCCAGATATCTTATCTAAGATTATTTCTTCTTGAGAAGCATCCTCTTGGATCTGTATATTACCTGCAAATAGAGTATTATCCTTGGAAGTAATAGTACCAGCAATTATCTCTTCTCCACCAACATATAATAATTTGGTAGAATCTATATCATCACCATAATAACCAGTATCTTGAATAACAGCAGTATCTCCCACTATCTTATAGTCAATTACTATTTTAACAGTGGGAGTAGCATTCAATGAACTTCTATGAATAGAGTATACTCTAAGATATTCAAAATTAGTATCTATATTATTTATATTAATAGTAAAACTATTATTAGATACAGATTCTCCATCTAGAGCTCTATCTGAAGCAGACAAATAATATAAATCTGATGTTTGAAATATATTTGACTCTGGTCCACTTATATTGTAATAAGTAAAGGCATACTGGATTACTCCAGCAGCGAATTGACCACCAGTATTATTTTTAGTAATAGTAACAACCTCATCTAATGATAGATCCTGAGAGAAATTAAATGAAGTATTAGTCCATTTATTTATCTCTTCTTCATCAGCTGCTATATTAATAACTCTTAGTTGATTTTTACTGTCAGTCCAGTAAACCTTTTGAACATATTCAGTCTCATAAAAAGGAATACATTCTATAGGATGTTTAGTATCAAATCCTAGATCTCCTTCAAATAATTTAACTACATTATAATCTTGATCTATTCTGTAGATCCGATCAACAGAATTATTATTACCTATAGATAATGTAGTAAATATAACTATATAATTATTCAGTACCGTGTAGCCTATACAAGTACCATTTAGTTCAGCTCCTCCCTCAGGATTTTTTAAAGGAATCTGAAGATTCCCCATCTCATTTTCTATACTCATGAGAGTATTAGTCTCTCTAGCAGTAATCCTAATATTTCTATTATAGAAACTTAAATTAGGAGTAAACTTACTAACACTAATATCCTGATTCATGCCAGTTGGCACCAGTTGAACTCTCTTAATTTCCATATTAATGTCTCTTTAAAATCTCCTTAGCACCAAGATTTCTGAATCTATTAAAGTATTCATTGTCTCTTACTAAGAGGGTCTTATACATATTACAGAAGGCTTCCATATCTGGTAACTCTAGTCTTCTAGCATTAGTTTCACATGCCCCAACTGCAAATGCATATTCTTGTTGAGCATCTTCATAAACTTTATCTGATACCTTCTGATGCCTCCATAGTATTCTAATATGTTCTTTTTCAATATAAGCTCTAAGAGCTCTAATAAAAGTAGGATCATCTGGAATAGCTACTTCATTATCCTCAGTCAATGGGATAGCCTCATATACCATTAGTAGTTTTCCTTTCTTGACTGAAGTATAGATTACATCCCCTTCTATTTTAAATGTATAATCAGCTGATCTACTATATCTATCATTATCATAATCATAGGTATAGTTGTCTCTAGTTTTTAAATCTGGATAAAATTTCGCTATAGTATCAGTTGCAGTTCTAGCTGGAACTTGATTTATCATTACTTGAATAACTCCTACATAATCTGGAGGTAATTGACATCTATAATCTACTATTTCAGTTTCTAAATGCTTCTCTTCAAATGTGTAAGGTAATCCAACTATATTAATAAAATCAATACAGTAATCAACTGCAGCTTCATAATTAAGACCATTAAATAATGAATCTCTTAATATCTTATCAATAACTATACGAAAACTTGTGTATTTAGCTGCCATTGTATGTACAATTAAAGCCATCTATAGTTCCATTCTTAGCTGCTTGAGAGATTAAACTCTTTAGATGCCTAGTAGGCTGAAACAGCATATAAGTTTTATTTTTATATTTGGCTTTGGTTTTGTTATAAATAATTCTAAATATATTTCTTTGCTCAGTTCTAACAAGAATCTTATTATCTCTAGCATCTTTATGTTCAAACCACATTTTTAACGTAGTTGCCCAATCTATAGGGGCCTTGAATACAAACTTACCATTCTTATCTATTCTAGGCTCTACAATATACTTTCTAATCTCTAACGTTCCCATTCTATTAGGAAATTTTATAGACTCTCCTTGGGATAATAGAATACCTAGTTTAGCATTAATATTCCTAATTATAGCAAAGTATTGTGATTCTGATAGAACAAATTTTTTGTATGAAGGTCTATTTTTTCTATAATACTTAAAGGCATCATAGACTCCATATGAGTTGGTAATTTTATGTACTCTAGGCTCATGTACCTTTTTAATCTCGTTTATAAACTCTATATAATCATCCATTATTAGTAGTAGAAGTAAAATCATCTTTAGCATTATTTAATCCATCCTCAGGTAAATAATTAGCTGTTCCTAACTCTTTAATAACTAACTCAAGAATAGGGGTGACCTGAGCCTCCTCAATTGGGAAGGGAAGATCTATTAAATCTTCTGGAATGTCTTTTTCATCCATAAAATTTACTATATCTCTTGGATCATCTAATACTGCATTAACTATAGCTTCAGAAGGTAAAGTTACATCTGAAGAACTTTTCATTAGAAGATATTTAGAATAATCAAAGGCACAATATATGCAATTTTTAATCCACTTATTAATTCCTATATATTTGAATCTATCTATAGTAATTAGATTAAAGTCATAGGTAAAGTTGTTTACAGTTCCATTCAAAACTGGACTAACTGAGGACTCTAATTCTATGCCATTAAAATTGATTATATTTGGAATGGTCTTTTTAGATTTAGAAAGGGAAGCAGTACCTAAGATGGTACTGTCTCCCATTTCTACTAATAGTTGTTGATAGGCTTGAAAAGGAACATCCTTTTTAAGATCTTTATATCTTTGTTTAAGTAAAAATGCTCTATATTTATTTAGCAAAAATACTACATGGTCAGTCTCCCAAACACTATCATCACTATTAATTTTTAATTCATCAAAGACCATATAAATCATTGTTCTATATGTCTGCATTATCTTATATTATTAATTAATAGATTTTCCTTGATTTTTTTTGGAGTTACAGCAAGTCTAGCTCTAGACAAAGTTCCACACTCACATCTATATAGTTCATACTTATTAGTATTAGTATAATAGCTTCCCTCTAGACTTACATGCTTACTTCCACAATTTGGACATACTCTTTCAGTTGCTTCCATATATAAAGCTACATTAGGATGATTTTTAATATAAGGTCTTAGTCTTAAATAAACATTTTCTAAAAGTTCAACATCATACTTATTATATCTCTCCATTTCAATTAGAGCATCTTCCTCTCCATCTACACATCTGGACCAAAGTTCAAATGTAGTCTCAATCTTGTTTGGGAATCCAAATTTTGTAGCCAAGAAATCAAGCTTATTAGAGGCAAAAGAGAATTGATTTCTTACTACCTTGTAAGTATCCACACTTTGATAAGGAGTAGGAGTAGGTATATTATTTAATAGAAATCTAGTATTAATTCTAGGCAGATCAAATTTATCTCCATTATGAGAAACAACTATATCAGCTTCATCTAGTAATCCTTTTAGATTTAAAAGAATTCTACAATCATTTTCAGATCTAGCCTCTTCTGGTGATAGTCTATCAGAGTATATATTTTCTTCAAATAACCATTTAGCACTCCAGCATAAACAGTACCAATCACTAATAATTTTATCAATTGTGATATTTTGATTCCACATATTAAAAACAAAAGCTCTCAGAGGAGCTGTTTCAATATCTAGAATTAATATTTTAGGATATCTAGGGGACTGTTCTGGGGATGCCCTATAGATCTTTCTAGCGTTAATTACCTCCTCTGGTAAGGTATTAAGCCTTCTGGCAATATTAACATTACCCATTCTTAAATAGTAAGGCTTCCTTTTAAATAGTTCTGCAATTTCTTTACAATTCATATCTTATAATTTTAGTTTGAATTATAGGTATAATATAATAATACCCTTGGACAAATATAAGTAAAAAAACTCATATATCCAAGGGTATTATGAAAAAATTTATATAGGTATAAACGAGTGCACTATAACAATGTGCTCAAATATGTATATTTGTTAAAATCTGCACAGAAATCATCTAGCACGTTTACTAAGCCTGAATAACCTGGACCTATTAAAGATTCTTTAAGCCTCTCAGCTTTTCTAGTCAATACAGTACAGATCTCTTCTGAACTGGTGGACATAGGTATTATAGGATGTAATACATCAAATCCTGGTCTAGAATCGATGCCTATGGTTACTTCTCCTAGTTTGTCTGCATAATCTATAAGAGCATCCTTAATCTCATCTTGGGTAGTGTGCACTCCCTTTTTATAAGTATTCCAATGAATCTCCTGTATCTTCATATAGGAGCCATATAATTCATTGACAAATGAGATTACCTTTCCTATCAAATCATCCATATCTATAGTTTTAAATACTCTTTCTTTAGATTCTCTACATCATCAGATGTAAAAGTAACTCCAGCAATAGTAAACCTTCCACCTTTCATTCCTATAGTCTCTTCTAATACTTTAGTTAAAGCATTAATATCTAGATTCCCATTAGAATCGGTTAATGCTTCTAAAACAATAGAATATTTAGGTTTTTCAAGCATATTCTTTAAGCCAAATACAAGCAATGGGTTTAGGTAACTAATCCCTAACTGAGATGTTACATTTTTTGCAGTATTAATTACTGCTAGCTTAAATTTTTCAATATCACTCATATAATATTATTCAGGTTTAATCATTGCATCTAATTCCGCCTTAATCTTAGGATTATTCTTCACTAAGTCAGCTAATTTTTCTAATTCTTTAAGCTTAGCTTGAGAAGCTTCTTTGAATTGATCTTTATGTTGCTTTAGTGTATCAATTAAATTTTCTGCTGCCTGTTTACCCTGAGGAGTCTCAAGATATTCAGCACCAAATTTAGCACCTAAGAAAGAGTTGAAGCCATCTTCATATAATTTAGAAGCTTCAGCATAAGCACTATTCCTTTGTAATCCTTCTCTCTCTTCTGGAGTTAATGATTTAATAGTATTATTCAACTCCTCTAGTAGTCTTGGTTGAGTAGGAGCTGCTAGAGTTTGCTTACGAAGATTTTCTAATACTGCTAATTCCTGTCTAGCTTTTTGTAAAGATTCTTCTAAATTATTAGTGAACTGAGGCATAAGTATTAAAATTAAAAAGGTAGGTACTACCTTAAGTATAGTACCTACCTATGATTAAAAATTACGCTGAAGGAGTAGTGCTGGTAGTCACTTTAGGAATTGGAGTATACTCCGAATTCTGTAGCCAACTATTCATGTTTTCAACACACATAGCGCTGGTAGGCAGAACTACTTTTCCAGGAACCAAATACTTAGTAGCATTATCAGTGTATCTTTCAGATGCACAATTTGCTAACTGGAAGTATAATGGTTGAGTAGCTTGAATAATACCAACCTGCTTATCCAGAGATGCTATAGCTTGAGCCAGTTCTTTGTAATTAGCATTGATCTTAGCGTCATCAGCTTTAGACATCTGAACAGCAGCGGAATAGACTTCAGTTCCTACTTGGTTAGCATAGAGTTCACTGCCTAATCTAGCTATTTCTGATTGAGCAGCAGCCAATTGCATTTGACAATTATTGTTATTGCCACCGAAGAGTCCACTTAAGAACCCACCATTACCATTGTTGCCTGCTCCCAGAGCTAACAGACCTGCCAGTGAAGTACCTATGATACTAGTAGTAAGCCCTGCATTACCTTTTTGCATTAGATGCATATTCAGCCATAATTAATAAAAGTTTTGTAGATAAATTGTGTTACAAATAAGATGTTACTATATATTTTGTGCACAAATATATTTCAAAACTCTTTATACTAGTCTAACTGTACAACCTGATAACGAGTACCATTAGTTAGTCCAGTAATAGAAGAACCAGTCAAAGCTACAGGTGCCCCATCAATAAGAGTACCATTAGCAGCCACATTTTTGGCAGTTTCTCCTACTTCACCAGGTTTAATAATAACCTTAAATTTCTTACCAGAGGTTAGATCAGTAATACTTGAAGCAGCAGCAGTACCAACTCCACCAACTACTACAGTAGTATTCTGAGCCGTAATAGTGGTAAGAGGAGAGGTCTTACCTGCTGCGGTATAGCAAGCATTAATAGCTGTAATTACAGAGTTGATAGTAGTATGAGTACCATCACCTGCAGTCTTACATAGAATCACTAGTTGTTTCTCTGATGCCTGAGGATTCTCAGCTTCATCACTGAAGTAATAGTGAAGATCTAATACATCATAACTAGCACTTACATCTACAAGATACTTCGTATCCCAAGTATAAGGATAGCCTACGTTACGATATACATCTCCTCTCTCACCCAGGAAGGAGTATTCCATACCTGCAGCAAGCGTACCTGTACCTAAACCAAGAGAGCCTTGATACAGATTAGTTACAGTAGCCCACTCTGCCGTAGCAGTACCATCTACAGTAATAGGTACAAACTGGATAACATAGTTAAGAGGATAGCCAGCTTTCTTACCAAGAACCCACGGTTGAGGTTTCTCAGTAACAATCATTTTGGCATTAGCACCAGTACCTTCAAGAGCAAAATCTAGAAGATCCTGATCCTCACGGGCAAAGTTCTTAACGCCTGAATTAACCAGAGAGCCAAGAACATCCTCAGCGGTGTCACCAGCCTTAGCACGATATGCACCAAGGAATTTAAAATATTGGTCCTCCGGAGAGCCAGAGCCCCAACCTCTAAATAAGATCCTCACAATGTAGTCTTGACCAGCTACAATGTTATCAGCATCAGGAATAGTAATTTCATCCTTACGCAACATATGAGGTTTATATTGCGATGCTTTTGCGAAACGAACCTTATCGTAATTAATATAGTCACTCTTTACGAGTTGACCATCAGCATTGACATACTCAATGAAGAAACATTTATTATCAAAGTTTTTAGCAGTTACCACTGAACCTTTGGCTTTACCCGTAGTATCTACTGAATTACCTACGATAATTTGTCTAACTTCATTTGTTGAAAAAGTTGCCATGTTTTAAATAAATTAAATTAATATTACTCAACTCTATTATTAACTTGAATCTGAGACTCAAGATCATTTCTCTTATAATCTCTAGTAGCAAGTTCTACTGCTCTGTTGATAACAGTATCTAATAGTAGATCATTACTTAGTAATGAATCTGGAAGTGTATATTGAGACTCACCTTCTATGGTAAGTCCTGGTATAATATTATCTAGATCAGAAATAATTAAAGCTCCAGGTCTTACTATATAGGAGAGATTGTATGCTGTAAAATCTTTACTGCTAATTAATGTAATAGATCTCTTTCCTTCAGCAGACATATCTAGTCTCCATGCTCTTAAACCATTAGGTTTCTTGAAGGGATCTTCTACTAAAACCCAGAATTCATCAAAAACAATAGGTTTTACTAAAATATTTCTGCCAGTTGAAAGAGTTACACTATCTCTAATTATCCACCATACTGAATCATCCAGTATACATTCCTTATAGATTAAGTCTTTGGTAGGAGGATTGGAGGCTGCAGTTAGATTTTGAATAGTCTCGCTTTTAACATAGTGAGACAAATATGTTCTAGTTTTTTCAGAAGAATCAAAGGAATCTCCTTTATTATTACCTGAATAATAATTATAAATTATTTCCTTATGAGCCTGTGTCAGATACAAGGATATTTCATAATCATTAAGTCCAGGGGAAGCAGCGCTCATTATATTATCATAATGCAGATTAAATATATCTCTAATCTCCTGTCCTGTTCTCATTCTATTCCCTTAAATTCTTAAGTTTAGCCTCTAGCATAAGCTTAACTTCTTGTCGTTTAGGACTATTAAGATATCTAGCAGCTACATCAAGTACTGGCTCTTCATTAACTTCACACAGAGGAGAGTTGTTTTCTACATTATAGTAATATTCTCCACGTTTACGAATGAGGCCATATTCAAGACATTCTTTAATAAAGACTTTGGTTTGTAGATAAGGATCCTTAGCTATAGAGACAAACAATTTAGGATTGCTCTGCATACATTTAAATGCCTGAGATTTGATGAAATCTAGCTTACTAGAACTAGCTATAGGCTTACCTTCAACTATCTCAACTACTAACTTAAGAGCTGCTTTATCATTAAGCAACTTGCCCAATTCAAGAGAAGCTTCCATAGCTAGAGTCATATTCTCATTAGCTTCAGCTATCTCTTCATTTTCAGAAACTAATACGAAACGATAAGTTTCTTTTGGTTTATTAGATAGGGCTTTTAAATTAGGTGCTACTATATCACTATTAGCTAATAGTACCTTATATTTAATATAATCTTCTGGAACTGCTAAATTGAGATAGGTATCATCTTTTCCTAGTCTTACAAAGAGATTTTTCCAATAGTTATCTACAGCTCTATATACAGATAAAGCACCAGATCCAAGACCCATAATTTCTTCAAGAAAAGCTTTCTCACTATTAGTGAGAACATTCTTAAATGCTCCAGAAGTTAGTTTAGGTACTGTAAGAGTAATTATAGCTGTTTCAGCTAAACCTCCATACAGAACATGCTTTGGATTAGTAATTACTCCATTATCTTTTTTAATATATTGGACTGTAATTACTTCATTCCTCAGACAACTAATTAATGGTTCAACAGTATCTTCTGAGCTCTGCTCCTTAATAGATCTAGTTGCTCTAGATGCTTTTATTTGAGGTTTAGCATTTATTTCTAAAGTCTCCTCACTCAAATCTAAAGTAATGTCTTTAGTTTCAGTTCTACTCATAATTCTCCCAAATTATTTAAAGTGAAAGATATTGGGGGATATTACTCCCCCAATACCTATTAATATGTTTATTCTTACGCAGCAAGAATGTTAGGAACAAGACTCATAACACGAGTCGGATCCAAAATAAATACACCCAAAGTAGACATCTTATGAATGACTGCAGAGTCTTCATCATAAGACATATATGGGTTATTCATCTGTCCAGTGAAAGGATTTCTCACATTTTAATGTTACTAATACACCGTTTCCGTGTATTATCTCTATTTTTCAATAGAGGTCAGACTATATCTTCATCAGTTATTATATAACTGAGCAAGGCATTTCGATCTCACTTGAGACCTACTCCCATAAGGGATAGTCGTTGAACCTTCAATTATAAATTGAATTATAATTGCTTGGCTGCTGATTATCCAATCTTTGAGATTTTCACTATTAAATGAATCATTAATTCATCTTCTTATCATATGTCACCATTGATAAGTAGTACTCAAAGCTCTAAGGAACTTCCAGCAATTAACCTTGTTTTATCTTATCCACCTCTTCTGTTTCTAGGTCGTGGATTGGGAACTGAGAAATGTGTAAAGGCTTACGCCGCTAATCCCCATTGATAACCTCTATATTCCTCTTGACCTTTAACTTTGGCAAGCTGAATATTAGGAGTTTCCATAGTACCGATGTATAGGATGTCAAATCTATAGGATTCGGCAACACCACCCATCGGATGCATAATTTTATTTCTTACTGGATCATCATATACTGGATCTACTTCTACTGTTACAATAACACCATTAGGTGCTTTATATTCAGTGAACTGGAAACCAGCGCTAAGGGCATTACTGTGAAGTTGACTCGTAGTCTTTTGAATAATAGCGGGGTTAGCTGCATTACCACCAAGATAGTTAAATGCGGTCCATCCAGAAACTACATCCAAAACAGCCTTATTAAACAAAGCTGCACCTCTTTCACCAGTCTTAAGTACGAAGCGTCTCTGACCAAAATCAAGTTTTGCAGCAGACAATTCATATAGAGCATCCTCAATAAGTTTCAGTGAGAAGTCATTGTAATACATGGTATTGCTATAAGCCATCTGAGCACGTAGCCCATCACCCATCTTAATAACATTACCAGACTTACCAAAGTTCAGATACTCACCATTTTTATTACGGTTGCTCTTACCGTACATAATAACATTAGCTTTCTGCTCAGCAAAAGTTTCCTCTACTTTCCAGTCAACATGGTGCATCCACATGGTATGCACAATTTTCTTACCATCTGCTGTAACAGCTGGAATACCTGTCAAAACTTTCTTGTTAAGCATATTGCCAGGCACTTTGTGATGGATACGAATAGTAGAGAATTCATTGCGCATTGCAATAGGAGAAGTATATCTCACATCACCTACTTGACGAGACATAGTCGTCTCAACCGGAGCATATTCCCAACTAAATCTCTTACCAATTACTAGTTCCTCAGCAGGCATACCACCGAGTACACCACCCATGAGTTCTACCTTGTAGACAGCGTTGGTGCCCTCCATACGAGGCTGCCCTAGGATACGTAGAGGATAAGCTTCATTCTTTTCACCTACAATAACTTCACCATCAGCAAACCAATCTTCTGCAAATACTACATAGAAAGGTTCCCCATTAACACCTAGGTTATCAGAATCAGTTGTAGCTACCTCACCTGAAAGAGTACGAGCCTCAACCAAAGCGATATTTCTACGAGATGATCCAATTACTTCCCATGTGTAATCATTATCGGTGTCAAAGTATTTAACAGGGAATTGATTCAAATAAGTCTCAATGTTCTTACCTCTGTGAAAGGCTAGCAGCTGAATCATCAGGTTAGTTGCTTTTTGAGCCTCTTCTTTGAAAATAGCACCAAGGTGATTATCTTTAGTCAAACCTTTCCAGGCCTGATAATCAACCATTTGGAATTTACCTAATGCCATAATTTCTATTAATTAAGTTGTTTATTTATTAAATGTCTAATTTAATATAATTAGATTCTTTATCCGTGAAGAGATCATTACCACTATCTCTAAATGGATTAGTATTTCTTAGTTTAGATTCAAGACTTCTAATATTCTCTTTAGTTGTCTTGGCTACCTTAGGCTTTACTAGTTTATTTATATCTTTAAAACCATCAGTCAAGGTATAGAATAAGTTAAGATAATACTGTGCATCAATAGGATTCTCTTTAATATACTTCTGTATTGAAGTCATTAGATTACCTTCCTCATCCTTGTAAATAGGTTTAGTAGCATTCTCTAGGATTTTCTTTCTAGTAAGTTGATCTACCTTAACGCCACTTAATGGCTCTTCAGTATCAAGAATCTTCTTACTAAAAGTCTCCATTTCCTTACGTCTCTGCTCCTTAGCCTCTTTAGCTAAATTCTCCTGTTCCTTAAGTAAGGATTGATAGGAATGAGTATAGTATTCTTTATTACTTTCCAAAGCTGATTTAGCATCTTCTATATCAGTACCTGCAGTAATAGATTTATCAACTTCTTTCTTGGCCCTTTCAGGCTTAAATCCTCTATTCAAATAGTCCTGATAAATAAGATTCTCCCTTAGAGATTTAGCCTCTTCAGTATCACTACTAAGGTCATCTTCTTTAATACTATTTAGATAATTAATAGTCCCTTCGTAATTATTAATTTCATCGGGTTCTACACCATTATCTAATGCTTCCTTAATCCTTCGTTGAGTCTCATCTAATCTTGCAGCAACTTGTTTCTCAATAGCTGTTGCAAAATCTTCAGGAGTCTTAGCTGTTTTAATTAAATCTTCATCAATGTCAGGAAGGATACCATCATCTCGTAATGAGGAGAGTATAGTAGAGTAGAACTGGGTACTTTCGGGAGAATTGCTACCTGATTTATCATCATTATCTGATGAGGCATCCTCCGTTTCCTGACCCTGATGTATATCATTATCATCATCTTCTCCACCTACTTCCTCCTGAGAAGTACCAAATATATTATTTGGATCAATCTCCTCATCGGCAGAATCTTTTTTTGTATCTTCTAGTCCCAGATCTTCTAGAGCTTCTGGTTGCTCATTTGCATCATTTTCTTCTTCTACAGAAGGTGAAAATAATTCATTTTCATCTATGAATGCATCCATAGATAAGTCAATTCCTTTACCCATAAAATCTCCCGTTTTAAGTTAAATTTGTATTGCAAATATAAGCACAAAAAATTAATAATACAATAGTGTAAATTTTTTACTTATATTTTTAGAAAGTGATTATTACTAAACTTACTCAATAGTAATACTTATTTCTCCAGAATTCTTATCTAAAAGATCCAAAAGGTTCATTAGGGTCTCTTTAGAATTAGATATATATCCACTAGAAGTTTTCTTTCCAACCAAAATACATCCAGCAGTATCTGCAACTGTATTACCAGAATGAATTAAAACTCCTTGAAAAGAAGGAACATTTTGCAGTAGAGGCACCTTTCTATTATTATATCTAGGAGAGAATTTAGGAGAATTATACATCTCTATTTTGTATGTTCCATAAGGAATGGCTGTCTCACTATAAACCTTTTGTTCGCCATTATCAAATACTCCATTTTTGTTAAGATCTCTATTAGTATCTTCTAAAGTATCACAAAAGTATTTATTATCAATATAAAGTTCCCCCATTGTATATTTAGGAGTGAGCTCTTTCCTCTTTAATAGTAATTTCATGTTCTTTGGCAATTTGTTCTAATCTTAATTTTTTATTTAATCCCTCTAATTCAGCTTGTCTATGTAAAACAGGGCAACCAGCAGGAGGACATGTAGTACATTCATTAGCAGCTCTAATAATAGCTTTCTTATCTTCTAAAGCTACTTCCCTTTCCTCTAGAGTAGCCTTTAATGTTGCTACAGATCTTTCTAAAGCAAAAACTCTTTCATAAACTATATCTAATTGTTTGTTAACTAGATTAACTATTAGAGTTGCATTCTCAGTATGAGATCTTTCTAGTTCATCACTTGTTTTCTTACGGCCCCATTTAAACCCAAAGAAAGCAGTAGCTCCAGCTATAATTACAGGAGCAAGTAGGTTAGATAATACTGATTCCCACATTACTTAATTATTTCAATAAATTTGTTGTTACTTGATTTTACACAAGGATTTGAATCATCTATGGTCACTTCAATTACTGTATGTTTTCTTTGGAACCACCTTAAAGGCCAACACTTCTTAGGTTTAATTGTCTCCTTTTTAGAGTTAAATATTACATAGTGTTCATTTTCAAGAACTAGTGAATCTATCCTGATAATATTAGGAGATTTAACTCCTATCTGTAGTTTATAATAGGGCCTTAATAAAGTAGTATCTAAATTAACTCCCTCCTTAATAATAGAGTCCTTAGTAATTATAGAATCTTTAATGATAATGGATTGTTTAGAGTATTCCAATTGCCTAATTGTCTTATCTTTAATTTTGTTTTCTCTAATAATACTATCCATCTTTTTCATTATAGAGTCTTGCTCATTTTTAAATTGATCTTTGGTGAGCTGTAATACTCTGTTAATCCCTTCTTTAGCCAGTAATTCAGCTTTATAATTATTAGCCTCTATACTAACTTGCTCTTTTAATCTGGCATTAGTTTTAAGTAACCCCCCTATCAAAGATAGGAGGATTACCAAAACTATTCCAGCTATTACATATTTTTTCATTATCCTAAAGATATTGTTTTCCCATTCCAGTCTAATGTAGTAATATATTCTGCACCATCTTGGAAAGGACCATTCTCACTAAATGCTATAGCAGCAATAGTAGGATTCGCTACAGCTGGAGATGGATCATATAAATAGGAAGCATTAGTTCCAATCAATAACCCTGTAGTAGTACTTCCTCCAACAAACTCTACTAGAGCATATACTGCTACTGGAAGTTGATTAATTGTATTAACTTCTCCCTCTGCACTGTATCCATAGAGGAATACTTGCAATGGAGTTTGTGAACTAGTTGACATATTACCTACTATAGTAAATCTAGTTATATCACTTATTGGAATAGAAGCTCTTTGAGTTACATCAATCATTACTCCATTTCCACTAGCATTCGTTCCATAATCAGGAGTTACAGCTGAGGTATCATAAGGATTAATGCGAATAGTAGTTACCCTTTTAGTACTATTAGGATTGCTAGTACAGCTTATTCCAATATTAGGCCAATTCTCTACATTGTCTATATCTGGATTTACAAGAGTAGTAGGTTCATATATACCATCTGAAATTTCAGAGGGAACATTCCAATTCTTTAGAGCTAACGTACACCATCCATTAGTATTAGAAGGACCCGTAGTAACTCCTTCTGAATCTTCCCAAATTATTTCAAATTTATTATTAGGACTTGCCAATCCAATTGCTTCTTCTTGGTCATTAAAGACATTTCTTTTTGAGACAAGCAATGGTATGGATGAGCTTACTGAAGATTCAGGCAATTCCACACTAGCTAGTATTGAATTTGAATATGGTGGATCAGTTCTAGTATCAGTAGTAGCCTCGCCTCCATCATTTCTGCCTGTTTCATAACATTGCTCCCAAATACCAACCTTGTTTGTTATACCATATTGAGTAAGAGAAATTGCTCTAAATTGTGTTGATCCATCTGCAGTACCTAATCCTATATAACCAAACTTATTTGAAGAAGATAAAGTATTGCCTAATACATGAAGTGACCAAGTATAAGTAGTATTCCAATTATCATCAGTTACTACCACTGACCCAGGTACACTAGAAGAGGTATTATCAAAAGTACAGAATATTCTAAAATCAAAGTTAGCTCTATAGGTAAATTCTATATCTACATTTCCAAGATTACCGCAAGTTATGGAATCTTTGTTTGGATATAACGTAGCTTCAAACCTAGCTACCTGAGCCTGTTGATTTTGGTTATAATCTATTACAGTAATACCTGCAATATCAGCGCCTATTCTTTTTACTCCTTCAATCCTAAGATACTTAGGTTTAGCTATATTATTAGCAGCAAATGTAGCTATTACTGGATATGTACCAGGAGAATTAATTTGCATTGATTCTCCAGTAGAGAAAGTAATTCCAGAATAAGGAGTTCTGCCAGTAGTATGATTAGCATCATTATATTTATAAGCTCCCCAAACAATGGATTTAGCAGTAGCCCCAGTAGCACTTACTGTAAGAGTTCTAGTCTCTCCATCATCAGATATCTGAGTAGCAGAAGAATCCCAATTAATATATAGGCTATCATCAGCAGCTTGTGTCACTGTAACTATAGCCTCTTGAGTATTTGGATAACCTAACTGATTTAATCTAACTTTATACTCAGCAGTTCTGTCTTGTCCACTATTGTTACTATCTACTTCAAAGTAAAGTTTATTACCTTCTTTGACATTTCCTACTTCAGGAAAATGACACCATCCAAATGTCCAATTAGTACCAGGTTCATCAAAGTTTCCTTCAGCTGACCATGCAGCTTCTCCTTGATTCTTCATATCAGAAGCGGTAAATTCCCACGGATAAGATTGAGATTTACCTCCAGTAAATGATACGTCTAAATAACCAGACAAAGCCCCATTTGCTGTAATAGAACTTTGTCCATTATAAGCTAAATGTATAACAGGAATACTATCCTGAGAAACTGTCATAGTAATATCATCAAATACTAAGGCTTGAGCAGGTACAGTATCTTGTGCTGGAATTTGAGAAGCCCATTCTACTCTAGTAGTCTGTTCTGTATTATAAGCATAAAGTATAGGAGTAACTTTTACTGTCCAGGTTCTTACACTTCCAGTATCATTATAAGGAGCTGTAATATCTATTTGTTGATAAGTATCAATATCTCCATCATCTACTTTAGTGGGAACTCCCTTTTTAGAATTACCATCTAACCAGTATCCAGGATCATGTATATTAACATCCGCTCCTGTTGGGGCACCACTTATAGATAAGGTATATGGACCTTCAGTACTTACTATATCCCTCCAAACAGGACTAATAGTAGTGACTGCCAGAGCTCCAATATCTATGGAAGTTAAGGAAGCTCCATCACTTCCTACAGTAATATCCTTAGGCAAATATGGATAATCTGGATTAGGATTCTCTGCTGGATTCCTATAATCAAAGAATCCTACTCTACATACAGGAGCTTGCCATATTTGAAGAATTTGAGTTGTAAATGAAACTTCAGGATCAGTACTTGATATAGCTATATAAGCATGTCGCCAAGTTTTATATATATTATCCCCCTCATATTCTCTTACTCCTCTAGGATCAATTAATACCTTAAGAGTATGAATCTCATTTACATCAGTAGATATCCCAGAGGTAGGGTAAGTTTCTGTCTGTACAAATTTAGCATAATTTTGAGCACCTGAAGTACCTGCAAATGCAGACCATTTCATATTGGTTTTAAACTGTACCTCAAATGTTAGTCCATTAGAATTAATATACAGCCAATTGTTCTCTACATTAGGATGTACTATAGTAGCCCAAGCAGGAGCTGGACCAATTCCTATATTAAGATTAGTAGATCTTTCAGGAGCTATATTAGTAGTTACTCCTTGAACTATTGCTGTCTTACTCCAAGCAAATTGATTCTCAGGAACATCTACCATTATAAGTGACTTAAATTGTCCATCTACACTATTCATGATATACCAACATTAGTAAGTTGTGCTTCTATAAATGTCTCATCAGTTGATGGACTATGTACTCTCCATGTCATGTAATCACATGCTCTAACTAATACATAAGTAATTCCTCCTTTGTAATCAAAGTTAGTTGGATATCCAGGATTAAATGACATTGTAAATACAGGTGCAGGAGTCTGTTTGACTGTAATAGTTTTGAGAGGAATCTTAGACCCTTCCCAAGTTCTATTTATATTAATATGACCAATTCTAGTAGTTAACTCCAAATCTGTATTTTGAGGATAATCTTTAAATTCTTTGACTCCAAGACTAATCTGGAAATTTTGATTCCCACCTACTTTACAAGAAGGATCACCTACGCCAGAAGTAGGAGTGTTAGATAAGAAATATACCCAATAATAATTACCATATACGGTAAATGCATCATCTAATAATTCCCCTGCCCAATCTATATTAGTTTTGACTTTAAGTTTTACTGGAGATGATTCTGTAATTGGAGAATAATTTGTAGTTAATGTACTAGTATTATCATCAAAAGAAGTGTACCTCACATCTCCACCAGAAAATTCAGTCCAAGTAAAAAATGCAGCATCCCTCTGCATATAAGATATAGTAAGATTAATATTATCTGCAGGATCTAGAGATTGTACTGTAAAAGTGACATATCTACAAGAGCTAGTAGTATTTTTAGCTAATCTAAAATAAACAGTTCTGGGACTATTATAATCAGCTGGATGTGAAGTATTAGCTTGATTAAATGGAGTAGTCCCACGACTCCCAGCATAGACCCAATTTATATCATTAGGTATAGTAATCTTATAAGGTCTAGTGCATTGAACCTGAAATGAATATGCTGATTTAGTAATTTCTAAATCACTTAAATATTCATTGGGATTAGTAACAGCAATTATTCTTCCTTTAGACTTTACTAATTGAGTAACCGTAATATAGGATGAAGAAGCACCAACTGGAGAATAATTAATTCTCTTAGTAATATTAGACCATTCATCATTACTATCCCCATTCTCCTGAACAGCTATAAATTGTAATGTCTCTTTTAAATCTGTGGCTGGAATATTTCCTGAAGGACCTCCAGTCTTTTTGTATGTAAAATAAGTAGAGGCATCTGTTGAAGCTGTCCACTTAGCATTTGTAGTCAAATTTACAGAAGCAGAACTACCAGCTGTATAATTTAAGGTAACTGAATTAGTACTTAAATTAAAATATCCAGGAGCTGCTGCTTGAGATATAACACAAGTTTTATCTGGAACTTGTGCAGAGAGAGGGTTTGAAATCACTAACTTATAGTTTCTAGCCCATGCAAAAGGATTTTCATCCACATTAACAGTATAATTCTGACTGTCTAATCCTTTTATTCTTGTCATGGTATTTCTGTTAGATGTATAGGAGGATCAGTATATTCAATATAAAACATAATATTAGAATCCACACTAAATTGAAAGTTAGATGCAGTATAAGGCACACTTTTACTAGTTGGATTTATATTAAGATAAGGAATATCTGAAGTTCCTACCTGAGTAATAGGAACTTTGGTTGTTAGAGCTTTATTAGAAGATACAATGACTAGTTCATGAGCTCTATAGCTATATAAACTATTAGCTGAAATCTCTATACTAATAATCTTATTACCAGTATTATTATTAATATCTTCAGTTCCTATTGTTATCCATTCTGGAATATCTGTAATATCCCAGGTTGTATTTGAAGAAATCTCAAAGGATACTGTCTGTTTATTTTTAGAAACATAGATATCCTCTGAGATTAATTTTAAATATAGGGCACCAGCTCGTTGTAGTGCCCTATATTGAATTAAACTAGGCTTCATAAGCTGCTCTTGTCCATAAATATCTTAAACCATCATAAAGAACAGTATAAGATATTACGTTATTAGCAGTGGGAGTAACAACATCCCAACCACCCATTTTATAATGACCAGAGGGTAGAATCAAACTATATGCTCCAGATTGTACAGTATTAATTACTCTTACATCTCCAGGAACTGCATTTGCAACACTAATAGTTGTATTTTTAGTTAATGAGATAGTATAATTAACATTTTTTGAAAAATCTAGAACAGTTCCTACCAAGGTATTGTAACTTGATGCTCCTCTGATCTTATCTATAGTAGTCTTATAGCTACTATTACCTTGTACTAATTCTATAACTTCAATTCCAGCTAAAGAAGAAGCTTCGGGCAATTCTGTAATTCTGCGTACTTGACTAATATCAATTTCAGCCATTACCAATAATAAATTCCTCTAGTTTTAGTTACTGGAGGGGTTGCCTCACCATCTATATTTTCAATAGATGCTAAATCAGCCCAAGCTCCATTAGGATAGAATCTATCCTCTGTGATACCACCTCCCACATTTCTGTATACTGAGTACAAGCTACCATCTTGTAAATATCCCATGACCAAAATAGTTAAAGTGTCATAGCAAGCTGGGCTAAAAGCAATAACAACCTCACCACCAGTTAATTGCGGGTTATTTATGGAAATATTTACTCTTGTCGGGCCAGGTACTCCAGCTTGAGTCACATTTGTACTCTTATTTGCTGAGTTATTCTTAGTTGCAACTGTAACTCTCACCATATTACTTCTAGAACTAGAGCTAGAGTTAGCAGAAGCTGTGACAACTCCAGTAGAAGTGTTTATTGAGAATCCAGATACCATTCCTACATTACTATACATATAAGTAATACCAGAAGGAAATCCTGAAACATTCTCTTTATAAGATCCTGAAGCATATAGGTCTCTTCTTTGTCCGGCTACTGTTGGAGATACAGATCCTCCTGAATATGAAATAGTCGGGTATGAATAAGAAGTAACTACTAGATTATCTGAACTAACCACTGAGTTAGTCACACTAGCACTTACATCTCTATAAGTTGAAGCATTTGAAACATTAGTTGCTCTAATTGTTATAGTATCAGTAACTGCATTAGTGCCCATATTACTATGGGTCAGAGTAGTTCCTGATAAGCTAAATCTATTGTTTCCATTAGAAACTATACTAAGATTAACATTATCAACAACCGTATCTTCAAATGGTCCATCTGTTGATCCTGAGCTATATAATCTATAATTTGTGTGAAGGTGACTAGCGCTTCTAGTTATCGTAGCAGAACCGCCAGCAGCGGTCATTCCAGAGCCTATGGTAGCACCTACACTCCACTGACTATTAGAAGCATTATAATCTGAATTTGTAATCTTATTTTCAGCTTGAGTTATAGTCCCAGTCGCAGTCAGATGACTATATTTACCAGTTACAGTGCCTGATCTGGCAGCTCCTGTAGTAGTTCCTCTACTAGCAGCAATAACATTAGAACCACTGATACTAAACCCAGTTCCTGATACCGTAAAAGTCCCTACTGTCGTTACATTGTGACCTGGTTGGTACTCTCCAGAATCATAAAGTCTAGTTACTTCTAGGTACATTGCAGTAGTGCTAGCTTTAGCTTCTACTGAAACTGTATTAGCTCCAGTCCAGCTGCCAAAGTGAAGCTTCATGCTATCATCGCTAAAGCCATTTGCAGCTTGAGTACAAACAGCTCCGGTGGCGGTAGTTGTAGCACTAATAGTATCTCCTCCTACGGAACTAGGATTAGTATAACTATAAGTAACTGGATGACTAATAGGATTGGAGCTCCTAGCAGCACCAGGAGTAGTGCCTCTTGAAGAAGCTGTCACTACACCAGTGGAAGTATTGATAGTAAATCCATTTCCAGCTGTCATACTATAAGAAACTGATGTTGTATATCCGGACGGAACAGCTTGTGCTCCAGAGGAATAAGTCCATATACAGCCTGAATTAGCTGTAGGACTAGAAGTTCCTCCCTTAGCAGGGATTACAGTTGGATAACTAAGCGTTCCAGCTACTGTTATAGTAGCAGAAACTACCTTATTCAATGCTTGAGTACAAGTAGCAGTTGGAGAGGTTGTGCCAGTAACTGTATTACCAGGATAAGTTGACGTAGGTGTCCAAGTACATGTAATTTTTCTAGTTACTGTACCAGAGCTTCTGGCCGTGCCTATAGTAGTACCTCTAGATGTAGCTGTTAATACCCCCGAAGAACTATTTACAGCTGTAAATCCATTCTGAGAAGCAGATAAACTATATGTAATTGAGGTAGTTAATTCACCATAAGTTGATCCTGGCGTAGTTGTAGTAGATCCACCACTAGTAAATTTAAATGTGCCTACAAAGCCATTAATAGTTGGTGTTGCACTAGTAGCTCCAGCACTGATAGTAGGATAACTAAATGTCCCACTAGATAGAGTTAGAGATGTTACATAATTACCAGCTTGAGTAACTATATTACCAACAGTACCAGTTTTTCCATTAAGAGTATAGGTATAGATTAAAGTTCCTACCGTTGCTGCATTCTTTATGGTGGCTCCTAAGCTAGGAGCTGAAATAGCTGTACCATATGTACCATTGGTTGGAGTAGCTTGTGAATAAGTATCAGATGAGCCAGAAGTATAAGTTCTAGTTTGAGATACTGTCCCACCTAAAGTACCTGAACTTACAGTACCACCAGATGCTGGAATTGTTGCATATGACATAGTACCACCGGTTGGAGTACCATAATCTGTGATAGCATTTGCTTGTCTCTTAAATATAACACTAATTGTTTTACCACTATAAGTAATAGTCAATGTGTTTGTAGAAGAATCTCCAATAATTGTAGTACCAGCACTACTTATAGTCATAACATGTGATGAGGCATTCCATGTGCCTACATTGTTATTAGTATAGGAATAAGTACAACTATTAGTTACATATTGTTGAGCAGCAACATTATCACTAAAATTATATTTACCTAAAACAGCTACTGAAATGGTGCCTCCTCCAGCTTTAGTCCATTGATTATTTCCATTATATGGATTAGAAGAGGTGTATTCTCCAACTATACTATTTAGAGTTGCAGTCTCAGATTGAGAGGTGGATGTTTTAGTAACATCTGAATACACGTAACTGACAGTTCTAGTTCTGGTAATACCTGAATAACTCCAAGTACCATAGCTCACAGTACCATTCTCTCTTTGAGAAGTTGCCGTACCATATCTTGTAGTATCTGTATATGTATATACAGGTGTAGCAGTTCTAGTTCTGTAAGAATTATCACTTGAATAGGTCCATGCACTGTAATTAGTGCTTGTGGTAGCCGTCTGAGTCTGTGTACCACCTGAGTTTGTGGCTCCATCTGACCATCTGTAAGTTACAGTTCTGGTTCTTTTAGGATCTGAATAGGTCCATGCACCATAGTCAGTATATTGAGCGGTTTCAGATTGAGAGTTGGATGATATTGTCATCCAATCCGAAGCTGATCCATCACTATATAGAATCTTTTGTTGCTCTATAGTACCTTTAGTTCTTGTATTACCAGTATAAGACCACTCAGTAGTATCCACAGTCCTAATTCGCGAAGAAATTTGATACTTAAATCCTTCCCAGCTAGCCAATTCATTAGAATGATCTATATCTAAAGATATATTTATATCCTTAAGGTATAATCTAGCCTCATTTCCATCGTTAGAACCATTATTATCAAATCTTATTCGTACTGGAACACTATCACCCCAAGTACCTGGAGATGTAAATTCATATCTATATAATGTCCAAGTTTGATTTAATGGTAACCCATCTTTTACTACTAATCCTTTATTAGGAAAATCATCTGGTAATATATAAACATCAGCTCCCTTAATATTTGCACTACACTGAGCCCAAAATGAAATATAGAATTTGGTATTAGAAGGTATATTAAAATAAGAAGAGTAACTGTAATTTTCAGTACTAGCAGTATTAGCTAATATCTGTATACCAGTAACTGGATCTACTCCTCTAGACCATGTTAAACTAGTTTGTGGATTATCTAATAGGCTGTTTTGAAAAGGATATGTAGATCTTGCATTTTGGTGTAAATCTAATAAAGTATTTACTTCTGCTATATCTGGTAACCTTTCATTTTGCTCTGCACTATTAGAACTTGGAATCCATGCCATCCAATAAGTATCTTCTGGAGTACATCTGGTAACTCTTATATCCTTTACATAAAAAGTAGTATTAACACCTAAAGGTAAGTCCTTAAGTACAATTACAACATTACAGCCCTTAGCTATTGTAGCAGTACTCCATACTTTGGTCCAAGTACCGTTAGGTACTAGGAGAGAGGATCCATGAATAGTAGATTGTCCTTCTATTAAGGGATTTAAAAAAGTACTTGTGCCAGGTTTATTAGAAAATGCCCAGAATGACACATTATAAGTATGGTTTGCCTGACATATAAGCTGATTATATACAGTAGTATTTCCAGTTCTATAATATATGCCAGCATCTGCGTGTTCTCCGGCTGAAACTATTTTAATCTCAGGTACTCCTGTATTTCCAGCATTTTGGTAGGTAGAGCTTACTCCACTGACTGTGTTAAAAACACTATCATAATAGATTCCACCAGAATTTGGTAATAAGTTACCAGTAATATTCCCAAGTGAATATAGAGAACAATTTGTAAATCTTATTTTATTACCTGCTGTCTGTCCAATTATTCCAGCATAAATCAAGAGAGTTCCTTTAGTAGCTCCAGTTATAGTTAAAATAAGATTGCTAGTAGTTCCATCAGTACCTACATTCCATGCTCTGCCAGCAGTACCTGTTAAATAATCATACTCTAGAATAGTAAATCCTTGTGCTGCTCCTTCTAAGTAAGTTACACTTCCAATAACAACTTGGTAATTTTGTCCTAGTTGAAGTCCTCCAAATATAGGCCTATTATCCCAATTATGTGAGCTGGGTCCAAATTCTAATGATGAAACATATCTTATCTGATCAGCACCACAACCATTAAGCCCATAAGCTTCTTTTAAGGTAATAGCCATTTCTTTAAAGCTTGTTTGAGCCTACTCCATATACCTATCTTTTCTTTAAAGCTTGTTTGAGCTAATTGGTCTTGTAGCTCCTGTATTTTCTGATATAAGCCTTGTATCTGTAAATGAAGTAAAGCTGTATTATTTACTCCTTTTATTCCTCTATCATTAGTGTATACCAATTCTGGGAATACCTCTTCTAAATCTTGAGCTATAGGTCCATACCCTTTTACTCCACTTTTCTTATATATAAAAGATCTATTAAGATTAATAGAGTCTATAGCCTTTTCAATAACAGCTTCATCTATTTTTTTAATAGATCTCTTAAGTCTTTTATCTGAAGTACCAAAGTTAGTTGCTGTATATATATTCTCTTCTACAAGTGAGGTAGCAGCTCCAATAAACTTATCAGCAGTAATACTAATATCTGAAGCATTAGAAGTAATCTTCATTGCCTTTCTTCCTTGTATACCAAGTAACGCTGTAGTATTAGACTCCTGTTGTAACCTCCATATACTATCTGATTCCGCCAATCTAAACATAAGAAGGGTTGAATTTCCATTTCCCGTTATACTTCCAGATGTATTATAAACAGGATCAGATTTTTCCCCAAACATCATTGAAGTTTGGACTATTTTATATCCAGAAATATACTGAGTTGTTCCAGCAGCTGTCACATAGCCAGATAAAGTTCCTGGAGCAACATAATCTACTCCAGCTTGGAAATTTAAGCTATGATAAACTATTCCATCTTGAGATACTGTACTATCAGGTCTAAATAATAATGATTTAACTGATCCAGATAACGTGTTTGTAAATAATAAACTATCATAGGCTGAATCGCCTGTATACCTAAATATTATTTGAGGATAAGTTGCATCTTGAACTATAAACTGACCTGTAGCTGTAATTCTTCCATAAGATGTCAAATTTCCTGTAAGACTTCCACCAGTTAAAGGTAAATAACTGTGTGTATGACTAGTGATATTACCTGTTAGAACTGCTTCAACAGATTCTTTAGTTAAATTGAAGGATCCTCCTAAAGGATCCCAAGTAATGTTATTATCATTTATAGCCTCAGCAGCTACATTAGTTCCTGCTGGATAATGGCTACCGCCTAAATCAAATTCTGTTGCAATATTGTAAACATCTCCTACTTTAACACCAGTGGTAGGTAAGTCTGCAAAAGAATTTACTGAACCTGCGTAAGTTAATACACTAGAGATTAAATTATCAATCTCTGCCTTAGTATATAGTCCAGCTTTAGTATAGAACCCAACCTTCTGTAAGGCAGTCTTAATAGAATCAGTACTAGTAATATCTTTAGCTGAAGTTTCAGCTGTATAATCAGTTAATATTGAGTTAATAACTGAAGATGGTTCTACATAATCTATTCCTGGTTTAAAATAAATCGACGATAATATGTATCCAAACTGACTTCCCGAAGTATGTTGTAACCTACTTTCACCATTATCATTGAAAGCAATAATTGAAGTAGAGTCCCCACCAAGTTGAATTCCTCTATAAGATGTTTCAGAATTAAAGGCAGTACTTAATATACTAACTCCATCAGAATAGGCCAATATAGTATCCAAAGAATCTCCAGAATTATGTATCAGTACAGGACCTGTCATTAGTCCACCTGTTAATGGAAGATACTTAGCTGTTTCAGTTGTTACAAAAGCTGGAGTAGCATAATCTGTATCAGCTATGAATGTACCTTCATCATATATCTTGTATTTGGCATAACCTGTTTCTCTTCTTAGGAAATTCTGAGATCTAATAATAGTTAGTTTAGATGCATCACCTAAATTTAAAGTTCCAGTATAAGAAGCTATGTTATAATAACTAGCTTTATTAGCATCGAATACGGATAGCTTAGAAGAATCTGAATTAGTAGTATAAGATAAATTCAAATCTCCAGTCAGGGTTCCACCACTCAGAGGTAAATAAGCTTTAATAATTTCCTCTAAAGCTATCAGATCTTTCCAATCTGCCTCATTATCATACTTCCACTGTAGATAAGATCCATTACTTCTAAGTTGTACTTCTGCTCCTGGAGGTCCCTTTATATATCCAGTATCAATAGTAGTAGCAGCAATATCATCTAATGTTAAAATAAGATTTCCATCCTCATTAACTATCGCAGAAGCAATACCTATTCCTTGAGTACCGGGTAATAATACCCAATCATTTGAGTTGAGATCAAACCTTCTTACTCCAGAATCTCTAGCCGTAGTGGTTTGAAACCATATCATAGATTTATCTGAAGGAGCTTCAGCACCTATATAAACGTGCTCATCTCCATCTCTACCCTTGGTACCAGGAATATAAACCCAACTACCATTAGTTGTTTTTACTTTTAATGACATATTTATTTAAATATAAAATGTATCTAAGTTGTTTCACTATATACTCCAATACCCTCTAATATTCTAATTTGATAGGTTTTATTTTTTTGAGGAGTAAAAGATTCACTATTAGCCCACTTAATTTCTGGAGTAAAAGTTACTACAGGAGTTAAATCTCCAGTACTAAATTGTAATAGATATTCATTAACAATTCCAGTTTGAGCAGGTGGTACTAAAGTAATATATAGAGTAGTTATAGGAGTTTCCCATACATAAAATCTATTAGTCTCTAAAGAAGGCTTATTGGTAGTCATTGCTATCCTTTTAGTATGGGTAGTGACTTGATTAGCTTTAATAACTAGCTCATTAATAGCATTGATAATAGTTTTAGCCTCAGTTAATAACGCTTGATATTGAGCATTTTCGAGTAGAGGTATCTCTGTTCCATCAATGTCTGACATATCTACCCATACTTCTTTATACTCTTCTGTTGGCTCAACAACTCCAACTGAAACTATATTATGTTCTAATCCTAAAGATTCAGTAGTATTCTCATTCTGAATTATATTACCATTAAGCTTAGGTTTATTAGAAACATCATTAGTATAATCTGCAGTTTCTTTATAAGCTAAAGCCTTTAATTTAGACTTGTCTTCTTTAGTAGCTAACTGATTGTCTGTGTAGGTTTTAGATACATAGTCTTTGACAGCAACTGAAATAATATTATCGCTACTAATATTGATATTAGTAGAATCAGTATTAACTCCAGTATAAATATTAACCAAAGCTTCTGCAGGAATTCTTATCTCTGACTCATCCCACATCACCAAAACAATCTCCTCGGTGGCAGCATCGTAATAACCTTCCTTAATAATTTGCTCTATAGGTTGGTCTATTACCATAATAGTACCATCACTTTTGGTGAATTTCCATACTCCACTAGATGAATCATAACTTACATCTGTTATAGAATCTTCAACTTCAGTCTTTTTAGCATAGTTGATCTTAATATTAAGACCATCTTCATCTCCAATAGCTTTATCTGCTGTATCTACATGTAATTCAGACTCTACTTTATTATTTAATTTATCTGAATTATTAGCTGTTTCTAATACCTTGCCATTCTCATCTAAATGAGCATAGCTACCTATTGGTTGTTTACTATTAAGCTCCTGTCTGAGACCAGTTATAGCTTCTATAGGATGGCAGTCAACAGAATTAGTATCTAATAGATCTTTATGTAATCCAGAAAAAGCTACTTGAGTTAATTCTTCTCTATTAACTTTATCTGGAATTGTTCTTACTAGATTTTTATCATGATCTGTATAATCATTAGTAGATAATCCCTTTCCTGGAATCTTGTCTACTTTATTACTTACTTGGGCTAAATCTCTATAAAATTCCTCTTTAGTTTTGGTATATCCACCAAGCTTAGCAAGCTCATAAGCTGAATCTCCTTGAGGTCCTTTACATTCAGTTTCCTTATAGGTCCAGTACTTTGAGTCTTTTTCCTTATATAGAATAACAATAGAAGTATTACTAGTAATAGTAATTGGTTTGCCATTCTCTTGAATAAAGTTGGTATATTCTCCTGCGCCTGAACCAATATAAGCTATATAATCATTAGTAGTTACTGGATAAAAATCTGGTCCTGGTTCTGCTATACCTCTAATATCTTCAAATAGTACATAGCCAGGAGTAACATTTTCCCATCTACTTAATGATTTATAAACATTATAGTATAATAGAGAATATCTCTTAGTGGGTCCACCTGACTGTTTTAGCCATAAGATATTCTTTGAAGAGGCTGGGGGAGCTTCTGGACTAACCCAAATACTCCCCAAACCTTTTATATACTCGTACATATTGAATCAATTAATTATTAGATGATCCATTATCTACCAAGATACCAGCCGTCTGTAACTTAGTTAATAGATTATTATAAGCTGCTACAACTTGCTCCAAAGTAGCATCTGCAGCTAGACTTGTAGGGGTTGTAACAGGAGTAAATGTACTAATAGCTATATTCCCTGATCCTAATAGAGATGCATTATTAATTGTTTTAATATTAGTTCCAGATACTAATTTATTTTGTTTAGTATCCATCTCTTCATCCAAGGAATCCAGCTTATCTCCTTGCTCATCTGTTAGAGTTTTAAGCTCCTGAATGTAAGTGGAGTTTATTGCTACTTCCCCACTTAAATCTTCTAAATTAGAAGATAAGTTATCCAAAGAATTCTGAATAGTTACACCTGGGTCTTTAGTAGGGATAGAAGTAGCATTATCTGGGGCCGAGGCTTCAGATACCAGATTCTGAATCATTTCATCCTCGGTACCATTAAATCCTGCTTCAGAAATTCTTTGATATAGACTATTAACTACTAAATCTTTATACCCATCAGGAGTAAAGACATAGACATATCCTGCAGCAGTTTTAGAGGATGGTGTCATCCATATGTCATCTGTCCTTACATATATAGGACGTGCCTTTTGACAATAAAATTTAATCATACTTATTTAGTATTTGTTGAAGTTTTCTGTTTACTTTTGATACTTAACTCTTTCTCTTTAAGTCTAGTATCAGATTTTAACTTCTCCCGTTCAAGCTCCATTTGTATATTAAATTGTCTAATCTTTTCTAATAGTTCCTCTTTTTTAAGATTAGACTCTGACTCATCTGTTTCAAGTTCAGTATCTTCGTGGGCAATTTGGGCCACTAGAATTTTAGTCTCATTATCTCTTTGATTCATTTGATCCTGTAGCTGAAGTTCTGCTAATTTAGTCTGAGCCTGTTGCTCTGCTATAGCTTGTTGAGACTCTAATTGTTGTTGCTGTGCCTGGGCTTGTCTCTCCTGAATATCCTTCTCATCTTTTTCTATAATTCTTTGAATCTCTGACAAAGAAGGAGAAGTAAATATTTTCATAATTGAGGAGAATGAGAGAGTTTGATTTTGAAGAGCTGCTTGAGCTAAAGTATCAAGTTTTTCAGTAAGTTGTTGGGTCTCTGGACTACTATCAACCATTATCCCATAGTCACAATCAGCAAACTCATCTCCATCAATCTCCATAATCTTCATTGCTCCATCATTGAGTATATATTGGAACTTTTTGGAGCCCCCTCTAATAGCCATTTTAGCTGTTTCTAATAGACACTCAAGGGCTCTTCTTTTTATATCATCATGGACAGTAAATAACCACTCGGTTATATGAGATGATTGCAATGTAGCTCTTTCAACTCCACCAACAGTTTCTCTTGCACTAATTTGTCCCTCTCGTTGCTTAGATATACCAGCAACCTCGGACATTTCCATCTTTATAAACTCAAGAAGATTTAGATGCTGTTGAATGTAATTACCAGTTTCAGCATCAATAACCCCAGTATTTTGGTTACCCATCATTCCTGCTAATTTACCCTTAGCAGGTCCTATAGATCCCTCCTTGAATCCATCTTGTACAGCTATATGATTAACTTTAGCAAAATGTACCCACTTGGTAACATCCCATCCTTTAGGAACTAAAGCTAAATCAAGTCTTAGAATCTTTCCCCAATTAGCTGCAATTGCCTTATTTAATCTATCATGAATTACATCATATAGATATGAATAAGGCTTCATCATATCTACTAGAGAGAATGGTTTTGAATCGTTGAGATTATATACACCACCAACAATGCCAAAATGACATCTTGATGGATTAGATAGTCTATTGTACTGTACTAATCTAGGTCTCATATTTAGGTAAATATCTTTACCTATTTTAGTACCTTCCCAAGCCTCATCAATCCACAGTATCTTTTCTTCCTCTCCTAAGTCCTTATTTATGATATAAGTCTCAGGATAGAAGTTATACTCTTCTTCACCAGTCTCAGGATCATAAGATTTAACCTCTTTAATCTTTCTCTTACTCTTCCAGTACATCCTAAGAACTCTGATATTACCATTATTATCAAAGTAATTAGTAGTAGCATTTACTCCAGTATTACCAAAAAATACAAAGTTATCTATAACTGTACCTTCCCCATATTCATTACCAGTGACATCAGCAAAATTAACAAAGGAGTTTCTTTCATCATGATTTTGCATCTCATCAGTAGCATAACTTTGAGGCAAATTATCTATATACTCTATATCTTTAGGAGTCAACACATCATAAAAGGTCTCTATAATTTTTCCTGGGCTCCAGAAGTCTATAAGAATAATAATATCAGCATCTTCAATTCTACTGGAATATCCTTGTCTAAAGGCATGTACCTTCATAGGATTTAATCTCTCAAATGTGGGCTCTCCACCAACGATATCACACTGATATTCTTCTTCTCCTACAGCCATAGCATCTACAAATCCAGCATTGAATTTAGTAGATACTGCCAGTTCTTTTATGTAATGTTTGAGTAATAAATTAGCCCTCTGCTCTCTAATATCTTGCCACTCATAAGTGAAATAATAAGTAAGCTTATCTATTTCATTGTTGAAATCATCTTCAGACATGGAATTATTTGCAATTAATTCTTGTAGTCTAGCAAATAACTCTTGTTTCTTCGATTCTTCTATCTCTGATAGAGCATTAGGATTAGTAACAATGGCTCTAAAGTCAAATCTACGCTTAGCTTCTTCACCTCTAAGAACATTTAGCTTAGAGTTCATTATAGGGTAGTGTTGAATAGTCTCAGGAATATAATCTGCCTGTACTTGTTCAGGGTTGAGAACTATAGATAGATCCTGCATATCCAAGTACCCATTAAGAAGATTGTAGTTAATCTTCTTCTTAATTAGAGACTTTCTCACAGTGCTATCATAGAAGTAAGTTCTTCTATCAGCCCAGTCTAGATGTAATTTTCTCCACTCTCTAGTTTTTTTGGAGAAAGGAAGCATCTCTCTGGGTAATTTACTAAGTGCTAACATATAACATGTTTATATTATTTATATAATAATAACAAATATAAGTAAATTTAGCATTTAATACAAGCTTATTAATAAAATATTTATGTAAAAAACACACTTTTATTACTATATTTACCTAGGCTGAATTTAGAAGCTAAATTTAAACTTTACTCCTTTTTTAGATTGACTAAAAAATGGATCATTTCCTAAATAATTAGGATCATCTTCAATAGATGATTTAACATCTCCTTCACCTATTAATCTTAATTTATCTTCTCTTAAAAGCATTAACATTCCTAAGGCATCATGTCTATCAAAGTTAGCATCTGAATTCCACTGAGATAACTCCTGTATTAAAGCTCTATAAGGAATTTTAAATAGATTTAAACTTGTAGTTTCCTCTACTTCTCCATTCTCTAAGATCTTATTAGTTTCAGTTGGTTTTAACAACCAGTCCCTTATACATCTTCTAGCATAAGCTTTGATAGGTTCAGTTGCATTAACACCTTTATTTTTATTACCATATAAGTTACCTCTAATCATTTCTTTGTCTCGAAGAAATTCCAAGGTATCAGATAATAAATAAAGACAATTATGCTGAGAAAAATACTTAAAAAGACCTTTTTTATTGTTTTCATAGTTACATTCTGCATTATAAAATAGTAGAGCTTTTCTGCATATTTCATAGAAATCATCTGCAAATGTAGGTCTACCAACATATTCAAAAACTAGTTCATCTGTAAAAAGGTCCAATATGTATAAAGCTCCTAATGACATAGTGTTAGAAACATCATCATCATAAGGGTCAATTCCAGCTATATATCTACCAGTTGGGATATTACCAGATGAATCTGTTTCAGGCATAGCTTTTATACAGATAGCTCCTTCTAATTTATTGTCTTTATGTGGAAAGTTTTTAATATAATCAACATCAGTATCTGGTTTATAGACAACTGCTCCATCCTTTATAGCTAGTCTACCTATCCAGAGATCATCAAAATGATGAGGATTAAAATCAATCTCATTGAGTCTATCATTCAAATCAGCTACTGGATAGATAGTATTATCTCTCTTCATAATAGCTTCTTGAATAGTAATGGCCATTTCAGCTTTTCTCTGAGTTAAAGCCATAGCATCAGAAGAGTTATACTTAATTCTAATTCTATCTCTAATTTCTGATAATAAAGCACCTATTACATCTGATACTCCATCAGAATTATAGTAACCTTTTCTATTCATATAAGCTCCAAGAAAGAATACTGTCTTGGTTTTACCTTGGCTATTTTTATCAAAAACATTAGGAATAGCATAGGTTCCATACCCATCTGGATGATATATTAATTCTAAGGCTCCTGAAAAGTCCGAACCTTCTGTATTATGAGTAATTATTCCATTAGCTAGATAAGTATGAGTATTATCAGCAGTTAAATTATAGATCGGTTGTAACCCTATATCCTCTATTTTAATGATCTTTTCATAATCAAAAGATTGTTTTCTCCATCTCTTCTTCTTTAAGGCTATTTCTCTAGCTGCCTCTAAAGCCTTCTGCTTATATTTAATAAGTAGATGCACCGAGTTAGCTAGATTTATAATTCCATCTCTAGTTTGAATATCAATAGAATAATATAAGTTCTTATCTTTAATTCTTTTATTGGGGTTTGTGCTAGGTAGCTTAGTACTAATATTAGCGTATACCCCTATTTTACTTAACAATAACTGTACCTGTTCTGCTAATATCTTATTACTGGTGGCTATACTAACAGAGATAGCTGGAAGCTTTCTCTTACCATGTAACTTACCAATAGAAACACAACCATCAGTATCTATAAGTCCAGCTATGAAATTGCAAACATCCTCTTTACTAGCATTGAATAATGTTTGAGGTATTCTCTTATTGTTACCAGATTGCCCATAAATTCCTAAACTTCTTAATTCATTTCTAATATCCTTAATTCCAATCTCCTCTATGATTCTTCCATCTTGTGTAGGAAAAGGTGTATTATAAATTGATGTAGAGTATTTACTTTTAATATAATCCTGAATCTCTTTATCGCAAGAAGTAATTCTTGGAGAACTTATATAGCTTCCATCACCTATTAACAAACCTACTAATCTAGCATCAAATATTGGAGTATCTCCAAATTTATCAACAGTATTACAAACAGCTACAGTATCTCCAACTAACAATTCTTCTGCCTTATACCAATTCCAAGTTCTACACCCATTTACATCTAATTTGTTGCTAGAATAAATGGGATGATCTATACTGCATGATAGTTCTCTACCTGAGTTAGTAATAATCTTTAGACAAGGTTTTAAAGCAGGATCTCTTAAATTGCTTATAGATTCTATACTAACTTTATTATTGTTTAAATCATATCCTAATATGCCATCTTCTGCTCTAAGTTTCTCAATATTAACTAGGTCTCCTGTAGCTGTAAATACTTGAGTACCAGCACATACACAACCGCCCGTTCCAAAAGCTAGTAGTTGCCCAAATGCATATTCTCCTTCTCTAACATTATAGTCAGAAGTATTCCATGTATTTAAGAACTGTGGAAATCTACCAAATTCCTCAAATATTAATTTATGTGCTCGTTTACCACGTCCTTTATCTGGATTATCTTTAGAAGAGAAACCAATTATTTCATTTTTGGTCCCTTTAATAATCCCTGAATTAGCATCCATATATCCCATAATCCAGTTCATATCAGCTAAACTATTCTTATATCTAGCTGATGGAAACTGAGTATTTTCAGCACAAAAATCTGCCATACTCACAAACTTATTAAGAATACCATCTTTAGTTAAGTATTCTTTCTCATAAGCTGTAACAAGACCTGTCACTTCTTTGCTAGTCTCAAGACTTTCTCCACATGTAAAGATCTTGGCTAAAAGAGCTCCTGCTGAATAGGATTTTCCCACGCCGCGTCTAGCTATTAATACTGCATGTTGTCCACCTATCCAATCATTATATAAACCTCCATGTCTAGCTTGATCTATATAATGAAACCATAAATAATTTGCCTCCCATATTTCTGGAAAGCTACTCACACGTAAAGCTACTTTACTATTAGCTCCTTTGGTCCTAGAAACCATAATAGGGCAGTAGTTAATGTAGAAATAAAAATCTCCAGTTACCCACTCCCCATCAGATGGTCTCACATACCCATTCCAGATTCTATCTAATTCTTGCCTAATCCATTTACCAAACTCACTATTAGGATTACCATTAGGTCTTAGTTTTGTATAACATCCATACTTTTTATAATGATTACCTGCTGGCCTAAAATATTCCATATCCTCCAAAATATGAGGATGGCAGACATCCACAATGATCCTGCCATCCTTTCTTGGTAAATCTCTTGCATATTTCCTATCAGGAGATATGAGAGATTGTATAAATGGAACATTATTAATATAATCAAACAGGTTTTCATATTCCTCCTTAGTGAGAGATTTAATTAAGTCATCAGTAAGGGCTGTTTGATATTTATTAACTTCCATTATTTTGTATAATTACTCAATATAAATCCATAAATATAAGTAAGTAAATTTTCAGTCATAGATGTCTCAATCTCTACCTTATTAAGCTTATTTAAAGGAACCATAAATGTAAATTCTTTTATAATGTCAGAATTATCTGAAGCATTAGATTTATAGGATAGGCTCCATACAAATTTCTTATAAAAGACAACTTCTTTAAATATAGCCTCTTCTTTAACTAAAGCAAATAGGCCATTTTTATATTTAGAATCTACAATCTTATTAAAGTCATTCAGACTTTTAATTATCATATCAGTATTAGACATAAGTATTAGTTTTTAGTAAATAATGAATCAAAGCCGTCTTCACCAACCTTTTTAAGCTTATTAGCTCTCATACGGCCATTTTCCTCAATCTCTCTTACAATAGCTGCTTCTGCTTCAGAGAATTCTTTGGCTAACCTAGGAATATCCTTTACAGCACTAACAAAGGAGTTAATAGTATATTTAGGCTTACCTTTATCATCCTCTTGACTAAGATCCATTTCCAACAGAAATGCTCTTGCTTTTTCTATAGCTGCTCTAGTATCTCTGAGCAATAAAGATGAGGTTGTTTGAGTAAGAAATTTATATACCTCTAAAGCACGTAATACCTTTTCATCTGGTTTCCAATTAGAAGGTAATCCTTCTTGCTCTATAATAGATATTTTTCTCTCCTCGTCATCTGTAATAAAGCTATAATCACTTCTAGGATCAGCATAAAAATAGATGAATCCTAACTCCATAATAGCTTTTTCTTTGTTTTTAGATCTATCTCTTTTAAAGAGTTCTCTAAAAGCTTTTATACATAAAGCTTCTTCAGATATATTTAATTTATATCCTTCAAAAGTAAATAGTTTCATATTTTAAAAATAAAGCCCCTTTTAAGGAGGGGCTTATATGTTATACTATAAGAGTACTAGAACTAGGCTTAACTAAATTAGTTGCCTTAGGAGCCGACGTTATAGCATCTGGAAGTATTACTTCTGCTTCTTCACACTCTTTAATAATAAACTCTACATCCTGATTATCTAAGAATAGATAATCAACTCCATCTATTTCTACAAAGGTAAAGGCATAAGAGACTATCTGATTATTATATTCCTCCATATCAGCTTTTGCTGAATTTTTGGAATACTTATATTGAGCAAATCTCTTAAAGTTTAGAGAAACTTTATCTCCCTCCTTAATCTCTCTAACTCCATCACCTACGGCTACTACAGTTTGAATATCCTTGATAGCCCCTTCCATGTCTGGTATAACCATACCTGTCTCAGTAATGGAGTCCTCAAAAGTATATCTATCTGCAGTAGTTACCAATCTAGTAAAAGTTGGTTTAATCTTCTTCAGTACTAGTTTTTTCTTTATCATTTTTTAATTCTTGTAGTAAATTATATCTTTCTCTTAATCCTACTATCCTATCCCAAGTGGTATAGAGCTTTCCAAGGCCAGGTATATTAACACTTACACGATGTTGTTTAAAATCCTCTTCAGACTCTAAATCTTTAATTGGAATAGCTGCTATTACTGAAGCACTAAATTCCCATAAAGATCTATATGCCACAGTTACTACTTCCTCAGGTAACTCCATTTCTTTGGATACTTCTTTTATAACTGATTTTAAAAGTTTATTAGTTATCATCAGTCTTAAGATCAAATAGTAAAATTAGTTTATACTCTTTTGAATCTATCTCTAGATTTGGAATATATTTCTTTTCTATTTTATTATCCTTTATTATTCCTAACTTTCTAAACTTAGCAAGCAATACTTGAAAGTATGGAGGAGCAATATTATGCTCTTCTCTGATAACTCTCTTAGTATCAGCATTCATAAGTACCTTATCTAATAATTCATCATTGGATATACTTTTAGATAGTTCATATCTCATTCTTAAAAATGAGGCTAGTACTTCCATTTCCTTATAAGATAAGCCATGTAGGGGTTTAATAAATTGTAACCAATATCTAAAGAAATTATTATCTGCTTTTGCTAACGTAGTAACTATATGGGCTATATTAGAATTCTTAGTGATATTTCCCATATACATAAATTAATTTATTCAGCAGACTCACTCTCAACTTTAGACTCTTCAGGAGGAGTTAGAGCAGATTGAATCTCTTCAATTGCAAAATCTACAAACTCTTTAGAGAATAGTTCTTTAAATTCAAGAGCTTTAAATAAAAAGTCTATTCTTTTAATTGCTTCAGCATATCCTCTTTGCATAAGCTGCTCTCTCAAGGCATGATTCTCATTAGCTAGACCATTACAGATCTCTTTGAGCTTATCATAATCAAGTTTTGGAGGTTGATTAGCAGCTTTATTTTCTTTAACTTCTTGTACTCCTTCTTTTAATTCAACAATCTTTCCCATAGTTCTACTTTTTTTCATCTAAAAATTTATGACCATATTTTTCTTCGTAGAGTTTCTCCCATTGATATATATTCCCTACTATAATTCTTGTAGATGTGCAATGGCCACAATAACAATCTACAATTCCAGTATAATTCATTACTGACAGTGATAGACACGATGCACAAAAATATACTGGTTCATTATTATAATCGTTCTTTTTGTCTACACTTGAATTCTCCATAAATACTCCTTTTAATATCCTCAAAGGGTTTATTTTTCCTATTATTAAAAGGTCTTCTAGGATATATAATTCCAGTATCAGAGACATGTCCTCTTGCAATAGCTCTCCTTACTGATTTATATCTCTTTACACCCTCATAGGTAAATAATCTTAATTCTCCCATAATCTTTTATTTAACATAAAATTTAACTAGTTGATCCATTTAGATTCGAACTAAAACTACTAGAACCAAAATCTAGGGTACTACCATTATACTATGGATCAATCCAACAACACGCCTCCTATGCTCTTGGGGTAGGATTTGAACCTACGATATCTTGATTAACAGTCAAGTGCATTAACCTCTATGCTACCCAAGAGTAATGTAGTTTTTGCCAACTCCCTAGTTATGTACACTTACTAGTTAATGAAGGGATAACTACCAACCCGGTACAGCTTAATACCTAAGCTTATTATTTCTTACCACCACGACCAGTGCCTTTACCTTTCTTACCACCTTTACATGCCATAATTACTCAAAATTAATAGTATCAATAACAGTAGAATCTGCTACTGTATCAGCCAGAACAACTTCTGTTGAATCTACAGTTTGTTCTGTAGCATTTGGATGCATTAAAGTACATGAACATACTAAAGCTCCGAGTGAAAAAATTACTAAGATCTGTTTCATTTATATTTATTATTTTTTAACAATACAAAGATAAGTAAAATAAATTTAATATGCAAATATTTTGCTAATTATTTTTACAAATTCTTAAGCTGGTCTATAAACAAAGTATTAATGGAATCAACTCTTCTTGGACTTCTACCATTTATAATGATCCCTCATTAAAGAAATTGAGGATATACCATTTGACCGATATATCCTCATTAATTCAGCTCTCTCAGTCATGGAGAGATTATTCCATTTATCCATACTAAACTAATGCTACTGATACAGCTGTTAATTGTTGGTCAGCATTAATATTAGTACTAAGAACTAATCTTCTCTTCCTACCAACCTTATATTTAATAACTACTCTTTTAGTTACTTCTCCATTATGAGTGTTAATGGCTTTATAATCAATTCTTTTTCTCATACATTAAATCTTTAATTTTAGCTAGCATTATATCTTGGTTAGTATAAGCATCTCTTTCCCAAGGCCTTTCATTATAACTAGTAGTAGGGCTAAACTTAATGCCATTATATACTATTGAATCTGTGAGACTTTTCTGTATTAATATGCCATCATAATACTGCTTCAAATGAATCATTTCATGAGCAATTATAACCTCAATTTCTCTATTTGAAACAGTTCTATTTATAAATAGGTTATAATCTTTTGGATTATTTTGATATAGTACAGCTTTAATCTCTCTATTATACTTAAAGTATCTATCATTATAAAGTATATTCACCTTCAAACTATCTATCCCCATAACCTTATTAACTGCTATAAATACCATAGTATCTACATTATAAGTAGTAGTATTTATTATATTAATAGTAGAAGGTATCTCATACTGTATAGTTTGATATTTAGGTAAAAATAAAATAATCAATCCTATTAAAGCTAACCCTAATAGTAGTATCCACCAATATTTTTTAAACATAGTAAGGGCTTTAGCAATTTTACTCGCGCGTTATTTAAATAGTAGTTACTATTTATTATTTAGAGTATCTTATTCTATATAAGAATCCTCTAGGCCCTCTCATCCCTCTGACCATTTTAACGAGTGGTTTCTCTTTAGAAATAACTTTTATTCAACCTATCTGTTTAACCAGGGTGGTATTTATCCACCAAGGACCGACTTTAAGGAATGCCTTCATTAGTTTAATTCTAACAGGACTTATATCCACTACTATTCCCCTTGCGACGATACGCTGTAGCCTAGGAGCTTTTATGTGTTATTTCCTAAAGAGGATTACTAATAACCCCCTGACCATAATTCCAAGCCTTTTATCTTTCTCAAGGATAGTACCTGGATGAATGGATAGTGCAAATATAAGTAAAAAAAAATTAATTTCCAAATTTTTAATATAAATATTTTACTTATACTTTTTGTCCATAACCTTAAACAATTTTTACTGCTTGAAAAAAAAATTTTAAAAAATTTTAAAAAAATTTCAAAATTAATAGAGTGTATGGGAGTGGTTGATACTTCCCCAAGACCCCCCACTAAGTTTTGGATAAAGGGTTCTACCCCCCATCACATCTGTGAGTAGGTCTTACAGAATTGAAACGACATCATTAAATTTAAAACTTAGTATCATGGACCAGAAGTATAACAGTGAATTCATTGAAGGTAAAACCAGCCTTAGCTTGCAAAAACTTGCTAAAATGGTTGATGCAGACACGATCGAGGTGAAACCTTATGCCAATGAGAAAGGAAAGTTCTGCTTCCTCTTGGCTGATGGTTGTCCTATTGGACAGGCATCTGGTAAGATCCGTGAAACTGTCAAAAAAGTTGGGGAGAATGAGTATACTGTGGATCTTCCCAAACATCCTGTAGTTAGTGCATTGCAGCCTAACGACGGTGGTGATGTATTCTACATCCTGCACGAGCAAGGTGGCGGAGACAATGTCATCACTCTGTATGACAAGAATGCACGACCTGCACCAGTCAAGTCTCAGACCATCTATGGTGAATAAATAAAGGGGGAGAAAACTCCCCTTTTATTTTATTTATCTTATTTTATATCTTACTTTTATATTTTCTTTTATTACATTTTCAACAGTTTTGTAAGACCTACTTATTGTTACATACTTAACATAATATTATATCAACTCCTTAGTAAATTGCATTGTACCAAGGTTGTAACTTGGCTAAGGAGCAATAATGTCTAATTATTAAATTTTAATAGATATGAAAGAATCAATATTAACCTATCTCCTTATGTTAGTGATAGGAGTAATATCAATAGTGATATTGATGGCATTTTCTGCAATGTTTAACTCTATTGTTTAATCTTATTAAAAGTTAATAATTATGACTAAAGAGATTAAAGGTATTATTATATATTGTCTACTGATGATATGTTTAATATCTATTGTAGTACTAATTATAGCTGCAACAATCCTATGTAAAGTATTATTTCTAATAGGTTGTTTAGTTATTGGAATTTGTTTGTTAACTATATATTTTATTAAACCTTAAAGAAGATTTATTATGGAGTATGGTAGTGGTGAAGATCTTGAATCTCAGTTGGTTATGATGCTTGGTTGTATCCCAACCGTCATTTTCCTACTATTAGCAGGGTTCCTTCTAAAATGCCTATTAGGCATAGATCTATAATATTATAGCATATATTACTGTCAATTTCTTTAATTGTTTAGTAAATATATGCTATAATTTTTCTATTAATAGTTAAATAACTATACAAATTTAACATACTAATAGCTAAAATATCATAATTTCATAGACTATATTACTAAACTAAGCAAAGAAACTGTTATCTCAACACATAAATATGAAGCTTGTTTAGAAGCAGCTTTACAAAAATGTTTTATTTTTATAAAATAAATATAACTATGACAGTAGAAGAACTTAACATCGCAACTACTTCTTATGACAGAATGTGTAAATATAAGAAGTTAGCAGATTCTATTAAAGAAACTAGAGAAGGTAATGACATTGTCTCAATACATCTTAATACTAAATCTGGAAGAAGAATCTCAATTCTTGACAATGGATTAGACTTTAGACTCCTCATCATAAAATTAGAAGAAGAGCTAGAACGTTTAAGTAGGGAATATAGAGACGAATTCAATAAGTTATAATAAAAATGGGGGTGACTTGGAATTGATTTGCAGCATTAGAATAATAAATTAGGTAGTAGATGGGCAGTCTACTTTAAAAGAGCTCAAAACAACAAATGGCAAAAAGATTAGCTCAGCTCTAAACAGAGCAAAAAATAGCATTTTTGGTAATATTACTAACAATGCCCCTGTAGCACTTGCAGCTTAATATTGTTTTTAAAGTTTAGTTATTCTTTAAAAATAACTTGGTGGAAGTTGACCTTAACTGGTCAGCCCTTATTTCATAATCAACAGCAACAAATTCTTGGGCTATGTAAGATTAATAGCATCCTAAACCTATAAATAAATTTATTATTTTAAGTTGTAAAGACAAGGGTTCGAATCCCTTCACCTCCACTAATTCTATTAAATAGCTTAATATGAAAAGAACATTTTATTTTAAATCAACTTCAGGTAGTCATATTAAACAAGAGATACTACCATCTTCAAATAAAGACTATGTTAATATCATAGAAACAGCTATCTGTAATAGAGCTAATATATTTGGCCTAATTTTAAAAACTAGAAGTATTACAGAAAAAATACTTCTTGAAGAAGAGGGATATTATTTCACAGAGCCTAGTTATTGCCTAATTACTAGAAGAGCTTTTAAGAACTATCTCAATAAATACATGAGAGAAGTTATTGGCGTAGTTAAGAATCTATAATACTATTACCTTTTATGAAAACATCTCAAGTTAATGAGGTTAGACAGAAATTATATAATCTCAAGAAAACATTTAATAGGTATTATGATAGTATTAAAGAAACATCTCCTAACAAAGAAAGAGCTAAAAAGATGCTATTTATTTGGGCATGGGGTCTCTTGTGCAAATGGAATAAACAATATAATATTAGTCAATATCCTGATGAGTATGAAGAATATTCAAATATAGTAACACACGTAACAGACAGTTTGTCTTAACCTAAAAACTAATTACTTTTAATTATGAATAAATTAATTATACTCATAGCATTTCTTCTAGTAGGATGTACTAACTCTATATATCTCAAAAAAGATGAGGTTGTAGATATATACATGACTATGCCTGATACGGCATATGAACTCTTAAATAAGAGGTTGCCTGAAGGAACAAAAATTAAAACCTACGTCAAACAGTACCTAAGGTATTTGGATTATTATAATGAACAATATCTAAATACTTGGGAGTATGAATAACCTCTAAACTAAAACCTATGAATGCTAATAATTTCGGAGCGGCTATATTAATAGCTAAGGTAAGTAAAGGACAAATTCTCTACAATCGTATACTTAGAAAGAGAATTAAGCCAAATAAAACATGTTTGGTATTTGGTAAGGTAGTAGATATCTCAAAGATGCCAAAGCATCTACAATAACTAACCCATACTGATAAATTCTATAAAAACTCTTTTAAGGGATAGAGTATAAAGAACCCTTTTACTAATTTAGGCACTTAGTTCAGTGGTTAGAGCACGAAGCTTATACCTTCGGAGTCGCAGGTTCAAATCCTGCAGTGCCTACAATAAAATTCTGATCGGCAAATGTCAGATAGCCAGTAGATGAGGACTGACAAAGTAATTACCTACTTACCCAATAATAAAGGGAAAGAACCGGATTCTTTCATGACTTTATTCCTTTGAGGGTTCCACGCCAATAAAAAGTCTGCAGAAATTTTTATTGGTGGTATCGGTTAAGGAAAGTAACCAAAGCATCTAGCCTAGGTGAATAGTACTAAAGTTGCAAATTTAGTCTAACGAAAACTTCTGAGGGTAATCTCAGATTTTACTTTATAGAGTAGTAGAGGAGTCAGGTTTATCTCGCTGCATTTGGGATGCAGAGCACGCTGGTTCAAATCCAGTCTACTCTACTAAATTTAAAACTATGGCTAGTAAAGGCTTTAAAAGAACAATTAAGAAATGAATAAAGATTTATATAACTGGCTTGAAAAAGAATGGAGGTTTAATAATCATGTTAAGTATAGAAAGTATTTTATACAGTGGATTAAGAATCTTACTAAGGATCAAATAATTGGTTTTTCTAAACAATATAAACAATTTTTAGATAATAGTATGGTTTCACATTAATACTAGATAAAAGAAGAACTTTATTTGCTCCTATAGCTCAATGGTAGAGCATCTGCTTTGTAATCAGAAGGTTCTCAGTTCAAGTCTGGGTAGGAGCTCTAGTATATTAATTATGTGTAATAAGATTAAATATGACAGAATAGGTGCTATGTTTGCCCTAAGCCAAACTAAACATAGAAGCAATTATAATCCCAGAAGGAATGAACAAAGGATATACTATTGCAAAATATGCAATGCTTGGCATCTAACTTCTAAATCCCAAAAGCATGAAAAAGATTCTGATAATTCCTGACGTACACGGACGAAAATTCTGGAGAAGAGCTATTGAAAGAGGTCTTAAAGAAAATGTCGATAAAATTATCTTTCTTGGAGACTATGGTGATCCATATGGTAGTGAGGAGATATCTCATGAAGATGCTTTAATAGAACTTAAAGATATTATCAAGATTAAAGAGAAGAACCCTAGTAAGGTAGTTTTATTATTAGGTAATCATGATGCACACTACCTAAGTAGATCCTTTTCTCCGTGGTCACGCTATAGTCATAAATATGCGTCTGAATATTATGACTTATTAGCTAATAGAGTAGAATTTTATAAGGCTTATGAGTGTGAGCAAAATGGAGTAAAATATTTATTTACTCATGCTGGAGTATCTCCAGAGTGGCTACGTAATAATCATATTAAAGAAGAAGACAATCTCAGTCTTATTCTTAATGAAGAACATTGGGATCTTTATAACCAAAGTTCTTACTTAAGAGGAGGATACTTTCTATTTGGAAGTCCTTTATGGGCTGACATTAGAGAACATGCTTCTTCTAAGGAAAGACTCAAAGATTATATTCAAATCTTTGGACATACTATGTTATCTAGACCATATTTTGAAGATAAAATTATTTGTCTAGATTGCAAAAAGGCATTTATACTTGAAAATAACGAAATCAAGGAGTTTTGAATACATTTGTAGTGAAGTATAGTAGCTACATCTTTAAAAATGTATTGGACTTTGGTAGTGGGAAAGAAACTACAACAATTATCCTACATTAATCTAAATCCTTAGTAGGAGAGGTAAGAGTATGGCTAATAATAAATTTAACAAGCCTGCCAAGAAACAAGTTAAAAAATTCATCATCAAAAAGAGTGAGAATCCTATGTATTTTTCACAGGGAATTCTCCTCAAGGTCAATCTACCTGGGGTAATAGGAGGACCTGTGGTTCAGACGGGAAGAACCATTGGTAAAAAATGGTTCCCATCCTTCTCCACACCCAAAGATCCTGAGACCGGAGAGTTCCTACGTGATAAACAGGGACACTACATTTCAGGAATAGAACTGAACATTCAGGAACATTATCCTCGTGAGCAACATCTGGCTTATCAGCAGAAGACAATTTCACCTGAGGTTCTCAAAGACTGGGCCTCTAATAGACCAGCTGCGATCGACAAAGCAAGTTGGGCTATACTTACACCTGACCAAAGAATCACATATCGGTTAAGTACTTTCGACCAAGGGTTAGGTATCAGTGTAACTATTCTATAGCCTCAGAGGGCTAATCCGAATTATTAACCATTAAGGGGGGATTTATATCTCCCCTTAATTTATATTTAGCTATTATGAAACGTAATTTTTATATAAGACTTATATGTTTTATTATAGCTATTATATCAGTAGGGCTAATGGTTTTACATATGTATCATTTAGCCTTTTCATATGCAATGAAACCTAATATGCAAGGATTAGGAGTAATGCTTGGGCTATTTGGATCATTAGGTATAGTAGCTATAATACTATGGGTAGAAGATTTAATAATCATGTATAAACTTTTAAAAGATGATATTAAGAACAATTATACTCTTCACGACAGTAGCAATAATCACGACAACTATAGAGATAATTAGATTAATCTATTATAATCATGGTTGCGTGAAAAATAGCAGATATACTATTACAGAATGGTTCTCTTCACCAGAGATTAGCACATTCTTTCGGGAAGTGATGGGCACTCTACTTGGACTATTTATTCTAGCCTTTCTAATATTCTCTGTACTCTGGATTATATGCCCAGAGGATTTTTATTCTTTGTTAAAATGAGAATTTACTCTAATATCTTCATACATATTCCTGGATTTACTAAGTCTGATTTAGAATTTATAAGTAATTCTACTACACATGAAGAAGTCACTCTATTAGCTGCTACCTGTGGTATGTTTATGGAGAGGATTTATTTCTATGATCCATCCACTATTCCTCTGCACAATTACTATGAAATTAAGCTATTAGACCCTAATGTGTTTGAAATAGTAAAGTTTTTATCTCAAATCAAAGCTTATGAAACAGTGTACATAGGTTCAAGAAGAATAGTTAAAAACAACTCACATCTTATCCATGTAGGTATAAGATATAATGATAAAGAGTATAATAAGGAGGAATTTGAGGTTGATAGTATAGAACGAGATATCATTTTAGGAGTTATACAGGAAGTCTTTTTAACCATCTTAGGAAAGGTCATTGATGATAAAAATAATAAAAAAGATTTTAGGGATAATAAATAGTATTATCCTATGTCTTAGGTTTCCATTTCTATATCCTAGAAACAGATTCTCAGGAAAGCATGAAGTATATATTCCTTGGATTATGAAGTTACATAATAGACTTCATAAAAAATCTATAGATAGATTTATACTTTTATATAAATTTCATAAAGATCCTGAAGAGTTTAAAAATGGCAGCTTCAGTTATAAAGAGAGTAATTATACTATTTCTCTTACAAATGAGGGTATTATTAGGATTTTAGGTCCTAAGGAGTCTAGTGAATTTAATCTTCAGCAACATGTTGGCAAGGATTTTAGACTCTTAGGCATAGAACCTAATAAGAATTTTATGGGAGATTCCGTTATTTGCTATCATATAAGCAAGAGTGAAGTCTCTATTCATAACTATGGATTTGCATTCAAAACACTAGAGATAGTAAAAAATAAATTTTATCATAGGCTTAGTAATATTCTTGATTGGATTTATGAGAATATTATTCAACCAGTATGTTTTATTCCAACATATACTGAGCTCGACGCTATGCCTAAGGGTTGGAGAAAGTGTTTTGGCATTTCTATATGTAAAGAAATAAAAGCTTCTCTTAAAAGACACAATTGTCTTAAGGAATATAGGATTACACAGATTAAAGAGAAGTTTGGTGGTCTAAGATGGTATAATGCAGCAGCTCCTGAAGAAGTATATAAAATCATACAAAAGTATGAGTATATAAGTGAAAAAACTTGTATTATCTGTGGAAGGCCTGCAACTAAAATCTCAACAGGATATATATCTCCATATTGTGATGATTGCTATCAGCAATATTACAAAGATAAACCTTATTCAGTTATTAAGAATTGGTACGGATGGACTGGTTCAAATATTGAGAATAAACAAGTAGTATCTTAAAATATTTTAGTATGAGTAGTATAATATTTAACATTCCTGAGGGATATGTATTAGATAAAAAATCTAGTACGAGAACGGCAGTAGTTTACAAAAAAGTAGTATCTTTACCTAGTACTTGGGAGAGCTTTTGTCTTAAGGCTGAGCCTTCTACACGTTATATCCTAACTTATGAAGGAGAGATAACAAAGGGAGACTCAGAGTGTTTAAACCCAAGTCTAGATCGTAATGTACTACCCTCAGAAGAAACAGCTAAGGCAGTAAGAGCACTGATACAACTTCTTAATCTAAGAGAAGTATATAAAGAAGATGATGACCCAGCTTACTTATGTTTTTATAATGTTACGATAGATAGGAAATCTGGGGATCCACGTGTTATAAATGAAGCATATCCAAGTTTATTCAGTTTCAATAGAGCAGATCTAGCCTATAAATTCCACAAGAACTTTAAGGATCTTCTTAAGGAAGCTAGTCTTCTCCTTTTTTAAAATATTACAAAGGACAACATAGAGTGATTAGGGATGTTGCTGCAGGTATATCCTGGACTCAACTAAATAGTCATCCTGAAGGTTGTCTATTAAATTTTGGATAATTTAAGAATAATACTATATCTACAGCAGCGACGCAGGAGGTTGTACAATCTGTTCACTTGGAGTACTGTGATGAGTAGGAAGTCAGATGTATAGTATTATTTTAGATTTAACCTTTCAAGCTTCAGCTAACTTGGATAATTTGCTCAAATCGAGAGGTATATGTATAAGCCTATTCAATGACCAAGTAAGAGAATAGGTACAAGCCGCAATGGTGGAATAGGTAGACACGAGGGACTTTGTTTAAACATACAATAATGTATGAAGATTACAAAGTATTTGGCCCTTATTTCCGGAAGGATGGTAGACAACATATAATTGTTGTAAAAGATGGTACTAAGCGGACCATTAGCTATCCCAAATTTTTGGTTGAATCTTATTTAGGAAGAAAATTATCAGATCAAGAAACAATAGATCATATAGATGGTAATTTTCTAAATAATGATTTTAAGAATTTACGTATAGTGGAAAGAAAACAACATGCAAAAGATGATTCATTAATTGTTGTTCCTATTGAAACTAATTGTCCTGTCTGTGGAAGGAAAGTAATTGTTAATTCTTCAAGAGAACAAAATCGTGGAAAATTAGTAGGATTCTGTTCTAAGAAATGCTCTGGACTTTATGGTAAATTAATTCAAACAAATAAAACCAAAATAAAAAGGAAATTAGAGTTTAAATATGAAAAATCAAAATTGAGTGCTTTATCAGAAATGGTAAATGTAGAAGACCTTAAATTCGGTGAAGGCTTAACAAGTAAAGTTGATGCTAATACCGAGCCAAGTTCGAAAGAAAAGGTGTAGAGACTAAACAGGGTCAACCTAAACTATCTTAGATAGCATGGTTAAGATATAGTCCAGACCACAAACAGAATTAATTCTGGCTATGAAAATAGTAGTGGTATGAAAATCCCTTGGGCAGTGATGCCCGTGTGGGTTCAACTCCCACTTGCGGTACTAACTTATTATTATACAATAAAAAAATATAACCAATGCTAGCAGGGAAATTAATTATTAAAGCTTTAGAAGATTTTGGGATATTAGAACAATTTTGCATAGGCATGTTCTTTGCTTCTAAGAAAGAGTGTAGGGAATCTGATAAGCCCATAGAAGAAATAGTAACTAGGGGCAAAGAATTGATATTACAAGAGGCCACACTCCCAAATGTATTAGATCGGGGAAACATCTCTATTTTTCTAAGAGGATCCTTTAAAAGGAGGCAAGGAGCAAAGTTTCATAAGATTATTTATGAAGATATCCCTCCTATACTATCTGAGGCTGCTTTGTTATGGAGAAACAGATTTTTTAAGGATTTTATACAATTTCTTATAGAGGAAAATGTAAGATATTCTTTTGAGAGGAAAATTTTTGATATAAATGAAGCTACTTTTGAAGACATATCTCAAGGAGGAGTCTTTGCCTCAATAGCTCCCGCTAGATGGATTAGTGGTACTATTAGATGTTATACTAATGAGAATAGCAATTGGAAGAATATAGATGAAAGATGGAAAGCTCATTATAATCAATTAGATAATATCTATAGTGATGAAGTCGATAGATCTTGATTTTGTTGTCAAATTTCTGAAAGAAAATAATATTTTTATATGCTTTCAGGAATTATTATATGCTGACCAACATCTTAGCTTAGAGGAATATGTTACATACTGTTCTGAGAAGCCTGGAATATTCATAGAGGTAGCCTTCTTTTGGGGTAAGAATGGGAAAGAAGAAATTCCATTTTGGTCAAATATAAATGATAAGTGGCTAGAAAGAATTAAACACAAGTAATCTATTTAATTAAAATAATATATTATGAAAAACTTTTTAGCAGGTTTATGGATGCTTCTAATACTATTTAGTATTGGATGTGCTGGTACTCTGTTTTATACAGGGTATAACATGTGGGGAGTAGTTGCTGCGGTTGTGACGGTAACTAATCTTGTGGCCTTTTTTGCCAACAAGAAACTTCCTACACTTAACAACATAACCGATTAAAAAGCAGAGAAAGTGTCTTATATTTACGTAAGACACTTTCTTTTTTTAATATATTGTGTCTAGATAATATTATGACTAAGGAAGAATTAACTGAGGACATTATAAGAAGACTAGGATTACGTTCTTTTCTTTTAAATGAAATAGACAGCTTTCTAAAATGTTCTACACACATACCAAAACTTGAGAATGCAGAAGATGTTTATCAAGATTTTCTAAGAAAACATGCTGGCAAGGATTTTCTATGGAGGTTAGTGACCTCGATAGGAGTTACTAGTTGGAATGAGGCTATAATTGAATATAAACATAATTGGGATTCAAGGGCTAATGAACTATCACCAGAAGTCTCCAGTTCTTCTAATGTAAACGGAACGATTTATAGATTTTGGGATATGTACTATGATAGTTCAGGGATTACAACAAATACCTGGAGAAACATTAAGTTAAAGCCTTAATTATAAAGGTCTCTTAGTTCAAGGGATAGAACAGGGGTCTTCTAAACCTCTAATTCCAGTTCGAGTCTGGAAGAGACCACCTAACCATAATTTTATTAATTTTAGAGATATGAAAATAAAAGTAGGAGACACTGCAAAGGTTCATTTAACAAGTGGGAGAGTATTAACTAAGGTAGTAGAGGATAGTCAGGAGATTACGCACTGGAAATTTACTTATAGAGGAGTAGTTAAAACTGCAGAGGATGGATATAAGCTTGAAACCATTAAAGTCTATCTTAATGAAGATGGATCTATAAATGAAATTTCTGCAACAACTAAAGTTGGTATTTCCAAAATAGAATATCCTGAAGCTCAGAAACGTGAAGAAGAATCTCAATCCTCAGAGTCATCAGTAGTATCCAGTTCTTCCCTCTTTGAGAAAGGTTTGAGAGAGATGGGATTATGGGGAGTAGTATGGAACTATATTAAAAAACAACAAATACTTTCTATTAACTCAGAGGAAGAATTTAAAAAAATCTGTGAAAAGAATGATAGTCCTTCCCTAATCAGAAGGATTCTCTCATATCCAAATACTGAGGAAGGTAAGGGTGTGTGGGAATTAGTAGAAAAAGAACTGAAAAACTTTTATAAAAAATCATAAGATGGGAATATACTGGACACAAGAGAGAAAAGAAAAAGTTCTAGCAATTCTAAGAACATACAAAGATGATTCTTCCAGGGGTAGAATGGGCCGCCTCTTTAAAAAAGTCTGGCCTGATTCAGCACCCACAACTGCTTATATGAGGTGGAGAAATCCTGTTTGGGAGAAGACTCTTAAAGAAAAGGGCTTCTCTAACTTTATAATAAATCCGAATCCTGGCTACTTTGCTAATCTTTGTAAGCAACCGAATATTTTGAAGGAAATTTTCCAGGAAATCATGAAATTTCCTCATAATTTACAGGTAGGATTTGAAAGTGCTGCTAAGTTATTGCAAAGATCTGGCATGCCTGTAACTTATCATTCAATACGTAACTCTTGGTATAATAAAGAAAGTAAATTATACCAATATAGAATGAAAGATGCAGATGACGTCGTAACAGCTGGGGGTCATGTAGTACTTTTCCACTACAAAGTACTCCGCAGAAACAATAAAAGAGAAATTCCTGATTCTGAACATCTTCTTGAATCTTAGAGTAAGTATTATTAGATTAATATATACCTAGAATATCTAGGTATATAAGCCCAAGTGGTGGAATTAGGTAGACACGTCAGATTTAGGATCTGATGCAGAGATGCGTGCAGGTTCAAGTCCTGTCTTGGGTACTATAAAACTAACTACAGCAATAAGAGGGGGAGGGGTAAAATCCTTCCTTATTTATAAGTAATCAATCCCTTTTATTATATGAAAAAGCTATCAGACTGGAAAGGTAATTACCTTTGTGCTTTAAATTCCAAACTTACTAGACTATCAGATTCTTATGTGCGTGAAGAACCTGATATGTTTTGTATAGTTAAGGTAGAAGCTGATAAAGTAATCTTTCCAGATGAAACTTCCAAAGATTTAATGTCATTTATTACTGAGACAGTAAGAACTAAAAAATGCTTAAAGGAAGTTTTAGAAAGCTTCATCAAGAATGATCCTAGCTTGTTGAAGTTTTGTAAGCAACATAGATTAGGATATGTTGCCCCTATTAAAGATGGAGAACCCAAGGTATTTCCTAAATTTAACCAATCTCAGATGGAGAAGAACTTTATTTTTAAAATTCTGATTCAAAAAAAGGATCATAAAAATCTTCAGGAGTTTAAGAGGCAACTAAAGAAGAAAAAATAATACATTATGTTTAGAGTAAAAAATTTAGGAGAGAAAGTTCTATTATCAGTAGGAATATTTCTTATGACAATAGGGCTACTTGGGATAATAAGTGGTTGCTATGAACTTTCCACAGAAGAGAAAACGGATGATATAGAATTGTATCATCACAAAGACAACCTCTCTCAAACAATGTATGACTCTGTTCTAAACTTTAACTACCAGATTCGTGTACAGCATCCTCTAGTTGTAACAGCCCAGGCTATTTTAGAGACTGGAAACTTTACTAGTAAAGTCTTCAAAGAGAATAATAATCTCTATGGAATGACCCTAGCAAAATCCAGACCTACTTTAGCTATTGGAGTTAGGAACGGATATGCTGTATATAGGACCTGGCAGGAGAGTGCTATAGACTATGCATTGTGGCAAAGTTCTTTTGCAAGGAATCTATCTGAAGAAGACTACTATTTAATTTTAAAGCGTTTATATGCTGAGGACAAAGAGTATGTCAATAAAGTCAAAAATGTGTTGAAGTGACTAAACAAGCCTTACAAGATGAGGCTGTAAAACTAGCCCTGTCTTATAAGAATTTATTATTATCATGGTGTACAGGGTGTGGAAAAACCTTTGGATTTATACAAGCTCAAGAAGCTTTAAAATCTAAGAAAACTTTAATTGTTGTTGCCGAAATTGCTCATATACAGGGATGGAGAGATGAGTATTATAAGCACAGGAAAGAATATCTATTAAAATCTACTACTATTATTTGCTATGCTTCACTTCACAAGCAGGTTCATGAGTCCTATGATCTTATATGCTTAGATGAGGCTCATAGAATTACTGATACAAGAGCAGACTATCTTAGGACTATAGAAGTATCTAATGTAATTGCATTAACAGCCACTATTGGATGGGATAATTTAGATATACTAAAAGGAATATGGGGTAGATTTTATGAATTCAAAGTTACCTTAGAACAAGCTATTGAGTGGGGTATTATTCCTGAACCTGCTATACATCTTATTCCTATGAAGCTGGATAATCTCCAACGCACAGAGATTGTCTGGTTTAGTAGGGGTAAAAGAACTCAATTGGCTACTTGCCAATATCCTACTAGATGGGGGTACCTAACCAATAAGAAAAAGTATCCTAATTTACACTTAGAGATTAGATGTACACCTCTAGAGAAATATGAGTATCTTTCTAGCCAGATGAATTATTTATTAAGGAGATATCAAAATTCAATGTCTGAGTTTGATAGAATTCAATGGCTTAGGGCTGGATCTGATCGTAAAAGATTCCTTACTTCTCTTAAGACTAATATGGCTCATAAGTATGTTTCAGATCTTTTTGAACAGGAGAAAAGATTTATTTGCTTTTGTGGATCTATAGATCAGGCAAACATATTAGGAGGAAAGAATGTATTACATTCTAAAACTGATGATCCTCAACGGGTAATTGATAATTTTAATAGTAAAAAGATCAATTCTCTTTTTGTAGTTAATATGTTACAAGAAGGAGCTAACTTAGTTGATATTGATGCTGGAGTTATAATTCAGCTTGATAGTATTGAAAGATCTTTTATTCAAAAGACTGGTCGTACATTAAGGAGTAAGTATCATCCAGAAGTCTATATACTCTACTTCGAAAATACAAGGGATGAAGAATATGTAAGAAATTCTATTCAAGATATTAATCCTGAGTATATAAATAAATTGCCTTATGATAATCCAAATTGATGAAGGGGTCCTGGACAAGTATAATCTTACTCATCCTCAATTTTTTCTGTTGGCAATGAGTAAGTTTAATTATACCCAAGAGGATATAGAGGAACTTATTGAGAGAGGCTTCATAGGTGATACCTATCAACCTGATATGGCAGCTAATGCCTATTTTGCTACTGAAGCTGGCCTTGAAGCTATTAGAGGAATTCTGTCAGAATCTATTAAGCTCACAAAAGAGGAAAAGGACTCCTTAAATGATTTAGCCTCTCAAATGGCAGAACTGTTTCCAAAAGGTAAAAAAAGTAATACTACTAAGTATTGGAGAGGAAACTCTGGCCTTGTGAAACAGAAGCTTAAAATTTTCTTCAAGAAATATGGTCATTTCTCAAACGAAGTTATTCTAGAAGCTACTAAGAAATATATAGAAAGCTTTGGAGATAATTTAACTTTGATGAGAATTTTGCCATACTTTATTGAAAAAAACAATGAATCAGAATTGTTAACTACAATTGAAAATCTAGAAGATGTAGCTCCTAACAATGATGATTGGATTCATACTATGGTATAAGTGGAATTATTTAATAGAGTTTTTAACGATTTAGTTGATAGAAAGCATAGGATTGATAATGGCCTAATCAACAGCATTCCATTTAATTTACCAAGATTCTCAAGTGTATTGCCTGGCATTGAACAAGGCACTTATACATTAGTAACAGCAAACACTAAAGTTGGCAAAAGTCAACTAACAGATTGGTTGTATGTATTTACACCATTCTTTTATGCTTTTAATCATAGAGAACAAGTAAGAATCAAGATATTTTATTTTACTCTAGAGATGTCAAAGGAGCAAAAATATAGACAATTTATGTCTCATCTGCTTTATATATTAAGTAGAGGGAAAATAAGAATAGCTCCTAAAGATTTGAGAAGCACTAATGCTAGTTATCCAATTCCAGAGGAAGTATTAGAGATTCTATCTAGTGATGAATATAAACCTTATTTTGAATTCTTTGAAGAGTGTGTAGAATTTATTGATAGTATTAGAAACCCAACGGGTATATTCAAATTTGCTAGAGAATATGCTCAAAATCATGGAACTCAACATACTAAAACAATAGATTTTATAGACAATAACACTAAGGAAACTACTCCTACTGTAGTAGATGATTATTACGAGCCAGATGACCCAGATGAGTATAAAATACTTATTGTAGATCATTTAAGCTTAATCAGTACCGAAGCTGATTGTAATACACTACATGCAGCTATGAGTAAGTTATCATCTAAGTATTTTGTACAGCTAAGAAATAAATACAAATATACCATCGTAGCTGTACAACAGCAACAAGCATCCCAAGAGGGCAATGAAAACTTTAAGTTAGATAAATTAAGGCCAACTACTGATGGTCTTGGTGATAATAAACTAACTGGAAGGGATTGTGACCTAGCTTTGGGATTATATGCTCCATATAGATATGGCAAAATAGATCATGGTAAATATGATATAACTAAGTTCAGGGATAATATCAGATTTATGGAGCTTATGGTGGGAAGAGAAGGTGGAGGTAATGCTGAATGTCCTCTTTATTTTGATGGAGCAGTAAATTACTTTAGTGAGCTGCCAGAATATGACAATAAAGAAGCACTAGAGCAATATTATAAGCTTATTAGAAGCAATGCTTCTCATCCCGAACCAAAAATATCTCTATTGTTAACCATTAAGCAACACAATAGAGGATTATTAAAAAAACTATTTAAGCATGTCTAGAATTTTAGGTCTAGCTCCTTCTGGCTTTGGGAAATCTACCGGTATTAAGGGTATTCCTGAACTAGGTCATAAAGGACTAGATCCAAAAACCACTTTTGTTATAAGTGTTTTAGGTAAACCTCTACCTTGGAGAGGGAGTCAGAAAGATTATGTAGTTACTGACTATAAAAAACCAACTGCAGGTAATAGGATTATCAGCAATGATCCTGATGTGGTAGCAACTATCTTAACTCAGTTAGCTAGCCCAGAATGCCCATATAAAACTATAGTAATAGATGATTTTAATTATCTAATGCAAGATTACTATATGGCTAATGCTCTTAAAGGTGGTTGGGATACACCTAAAAAGATTGGAGCCTTTATGGGTAGAATATTTGATGCTATAGATTTGTATCAAGATCCAAATCCCAAGAATATTATTGTCTTAGCTCATGGTGAGGAAGTAGTTAAACCTGATAATAGAGTATATGTTAAATTAAAAACCACAGGGAAAATGGTAGATGAATATGTCACCCCTGAAGGTAAATTTGATATTACTATTATTGGTAAATCTAGGTTTGATGCCTCTAGTAAAACAGTAGTTAAAGAATACCTAACTAATGAGGATGAATTTACTAGCTCAGCAAAGAGTCCTTATGGTATGTTTAATTCATTATATGTTCCTAATGATTTAGGATATATAGTAGAAACTGCTAATGAGTATTATAAAGGATAATAAATAAAATTATCTATTCTTAATGAATAGAGTACAACAAAACGCCTAATAATGGATAGATTTGTAGCTGCCCAGATCAAAAGATTAGAAGCTGGGAAAAAGCCTTATCTGACAAGAAAAGAAAAACTTCAAATTAAAATTGAAGAAACTAGAGCTTCTTATGAAGCTCAGCTAGCTGATTTAGATGCCAAAATTGCAGCTTTAGACGCTACTATAAACACTTTCAAAAAAGCTAATGGTATAGAAGAGGAAGTACCTAATGGCCCTGAATTGGAACCTGCTGATATTGAAAAGGTATCTTATCTGAATATAGCAGACTTAATTCCTAGTTCAGAACCTGAAACTCCAGAAAGTACAGCAGAAATTTCTGCTAATTCATTCCTCAAATTTTAGTAACACCTTATTATATAATAAATTATTCAATAAAATCATTATGAAACGTAATATATCTCTTCTCATTGCTAAAGGTGCCTCAACTTCAACTTCTAATGTGGTACGACGCTATATAGGTATTGCTCCTGCTAAAGTACTTTCTGTTAATCCTAGCAAAGCTGACCTAGAAAAGATCTATAGCACTCCTGATAATCCTGTAACACTAGAAAAAGAGCCTTCTTATTATAGTGTTGATGAAACAGGAGTTAGAACCGCTAGAATTAATTTCTTAGTTGAGATTAGTCCTAAGCTAACCAATGGAGAGTCTGTAAAAACCTCAGTATCATATTTTCTAAAAGATCAGATACAATATAATAGAGATAATACAAAGGTACAGGTGATTAATGCTTTTGGAGAATCTACTTGGCTAACAGTAGAAGAAGCAAAAGCTGGCAAAATTCCAGACAGACTCAAATGGTTTGATGGAACTGGTGTAAGACCTGCTATGGTAGGTGAAGAGAACCTAGTTAAATTTATCAAAGCCCTCAGTGGCATTCCCAATAAATCCTATACCAGAGATGGTGTAACTGTTACTATTCCTGATATCACTGCTGCTTATTGCCAGTTAGATAACATCAAAAAATATTTTGATGGGGATATTTCAGAACTTGTAGCAGTAGTAGAGGCTTGGACAAATCAGAATATGGTTAAACTATTGTTTGGAGTTAAAACCACCCCAGATAACAAGATGTATCAAGATATATTTATTCAGACCCCTTTGAAAAACTCTGCTAGAGATAATACAGCTATCATTAAGGAGGTAAGGAATAGTAAAGAAATTGGTAGATATCCTAATACCTACTTTGGTGAAGAGCCTTATGAATTTGGGGAATATGTCCCAAAAGCAACTAATTTAGAAGAAACAGTTGCTAAGGGTTCTGAAGATGACTCTGCAGTGCCTGCTGCTGGTTGGTGGAAATAACATATGATTGCTAAGGGAAATGGACCACTTTTACCCTTAGATGAGGTTAGAACACATATTAGTGACTTCGAGATATTAAGATATTATCTTGGAGTCACTAGTGTTCCCACCGTTATTAACAATCCTACTAGAAAGGATGAGAGACCCTCTTTAGGAATATACACTTCCAATGGGCAAACTGTGGCAGTAAGAGATTTTGCTACTGGATACTCTAATAGCTTAGTAGGATTTTTGGCGGAGTTATGGCATACTAACCTAGAGGCAGCTTTAGCAAAGATAATCATTGAGATTCCTCTAATATCTAAGGGAAATAACTCAGAATTAACTATCAGCAAGTCTGGTAGACATTCTGGATCTAAAGCTAAAATACAAGTTAAGATCAGAGAATGGAAGAAATATGACTTAGAGTATTGGGACTCCTATGGTATTAGCCTACCTTGGTTAAAATTTGGAAAGGTTTTCCCAATTAGTCATATATTTATAGAGAAGGAACCTAATAAATATGTTATACCAGCAGAGAAGTATGCTTATGTTTATATAGAGCAAAAGGATAACATAACTTCTATTAAAATATATCAGCCTTTTAGTAAAGATAATAAATGGTATAACAATCATAGTAGCTCCGTATGGGATCTATGGTCTCAATTACCTATGAATGGTGATAATCTTATTATAACCAGTTCTAGAAAAGATGCTTTATGTATTTGGGAAAACACAGGTATACCATCCTGTAGTCTTCAAGCTGAATCTTACTGGCCTAAACCCCATGTGGTAGATGAATTAAAAAACCGCTTTCATAAAATCTTTATATTATATGATAATGATTTTAACAAAGAGGTCAATCATGGCAGATTATATGGATCAGCAATGGCTAAGCAGTTTGGATTAACACAGATAGAAATTCCTATAGAGTTAAAATCTAAAGATAGTTCAGACTTATGTAAGATGCATGGTCGG